>JGI26262J51727_1000102_pt1 | contig 45708 bp, 40 predicted proteins | sample SaaInlV_150m_DNA_3_FD_51727 | JGI IMG/M metagenome (IMG submission 51727)
TACTCGCTAATTGAATGGAAGGTTCAAGTTGATAAACAAAAAGCTGCTCAACTTGGTGTCAGTATTGTGGATGTTGGCGCGCTGGTTCAAATGCTTACAAATGGATTTAAAGTTGGTGAATATAGGCCAGATGACTCTAAGGATGAGATTGAAATAAGGGCTCGCTTTGGTGTGCAGCATAGATCTTTGAGCGGGATTGAGAACCTGAAGGTGAACTCAATTAATGGCCTAATTCCTGTAAGNACTTTCATCAAACTCGTGCCTCGCGAAAATAGGCAGTCAGTTGTAAGAAGGAATGGGAAATTCTTTCATGAAATTGGCCTAGCTACTGAATCTTCAGACTATTTGGTTACGGATAAAGTAAATGAAATGAGTGAATGGTTAGCCAAACAAGAATTTGATGCGGGAATTGAAACAAAATTTAGAGGCATGCAAGAAGAAACGGAACAAGTTACTGAGTTTCTTGNAATTGCAGCAATTACNGCTCTTGCATTAATGCTAATTCTTTTAGTCACGCAATTTAATAGTTTTTACCAGTCCACTCTGGTTCTCAGTGCAGTGTTTATGTCTGTGGTAGGCGTTCTAATTGGGCTGCTCATAACCGGCAAGCCTTTTAGCACTACTATGACAGGAATTGCCATCGTTGCATTATCTGGAATTGTTGTAAACAATAATATAGTGCTCATTGATACGTTTAATAGGCTCACAGGTGAATTTCCAAATCTTGCTAAAGAAGATGTAATTATTAAGACATGCAAACAAAGGCTTCGCCCCATTCTTTTGACAACTGCGACAACTATTTTTGGGTTGCTGCCCCTGGCAATTGGTTTGAGCATTGATGTTTTAGGAAGAGAGATTATAGTTGGCAGTCGAGTGGTTGGATGGTGGCAAAATCTTGCATCATCAATTGTTTTTGGGTTGGCGTTTAGTACAGTTCTCACTCTAATTTTTACCCCTGCTGCTCTTATACTTCCCTCAAGAATCAAGGCATGGCTAGAACATAGATTTAAGNTCTTAAAGTCATCTAGCTAAGTGCTGAAAAAAAAATCATAAGTTACAATAAGCAATGACAAAAAAAGACACAGTAAATTTTGAGGCATCTTTAAAGAAACTTGAGCAAATTGTTGCCAAACTTGAAGATGGTGATATTAGCTTAGAGGATAGCGTGAAATCTTTTGAAGAAGGTATAGGGTTAGTCAAAGATTGCCAAAAACAACTTTCTGAAGCTGAGCTAAAAGTTAAAAAGCTTTTAGATAATGGCGATAGTATTGACCTGGAAAACTAAAAACCAATCCCATGACTGCAAGCTTTCTATCTGAATGTAATGAGAAGGTATTAAAGCGAATAGATAGTCTGCTTCCTGAGAAAAATAAGATCATTTCTTCGATGCGATATTCAGCATTGGCCAATAGCAAGTGCATCAGGGCTGGGTTAATTTTTTCATCTGGAAAATTAAATAGGGCCGTGCCTGAATCTACTCTAATTGATGGCTACAAGCATTGAGCTCATGCATACATACTCATTAATTCATGATGATTTGCCTTCAATGGATGATGATGAAATGAGGCGCGGCCAAGCCTCAAACCATATCAAGTTCAATGAAGCTACCGCCATATTGGCGGGTGATGCCTTGCAGGCTCTGGCTTATGAAGTTATTGCGGTATCTGAGGAAATGACTGATCAGCAAAAAGTAGCATCTATAAGAGCATTAACTAATGCATGTGGGCATGAAGGAATGATCCTTGGTCAACAATATGACCTAGATGCTGAAAGAGATGAATTTACTGATATTGAGAAAATTCACGAGCTTAAGACTGCGAAACTTATTCAGGTCGCAATGACCCTCCCACACATGGGATTTGAAAACCAAACCAATACTTTAGCGCTCTTAGATGAAGTTGGAGAAAAGCTTGGGCTAGCATTTCAAATTATGGATGACGTCCTAGAAGTATCATCAGATTCAAGCACTTTAGGCAAAAGCAATCAATCAGACATAAAGAATAAAAAACTGACTTACGTTAGTGTCTTTGGCAAGGAAGAGTCAATTAAAAAAGCTGAAGCTCTTTCAACTATCTGCATTACCAAACTCAAAGATTCTTTTGTGGAGGAAGAAGTAAAAAATTTAATAGAACTTGCACATTTTATGGTTGCCAGGAAACATTAAAGATGAAAATATTTTCTGAAATACCCACAGATCATCCTAAAACTCCTATTTTGGATAAAATCAATGTTCCTGATGATATAAAAAATTTAACATCAGTCGAGCTCAAGTCATTAGCAGATGATGTGCGAGCACATATGCTTTATAGCGTAGGACAAAGCGGNGGTCACCTTGGCGGAGGTTTGGGGGTCGTTGAGCTAACAGTTGNGCTGCAATACCTCTACANCACTCCTGATGATAAGATTATTTGGGATGTCGGACACCAAGCATATCCGCACAAAATATTAACTGGTAGAAAAAATAGCTTNACCAGNATCCGGCANAAAAATGGGCTTGCTCCTTTTCCAAGTAGAGAAGAAAGTTCATATGATGCTTTTGGTGTTGGTCACTCAAGCACATCGATTAGTGCTGCTCTTGGCATGGCAATTGCCAATCAAGATACCGATAAAAAAGTTGTTGCAGTAATTGGAGATGGCGCGATGACAGCAGGCATGGCATTTGAGGGTCTTGCTCATACGGGCCACATAAAACCCAATATGTTAATTATTCTTAATGACAACGACATGTCTATTTCTGAGAATGTCGGCGGACTAAATAATTATTTTTCACGAATTTGGGCATCTAAACTGTATAAGGGCATCAGAAAGAGTGGTAAAAGCTTTTTAGAAAATTTACCTCAAGCACATCATATTGCCAGAAAAGTAGAAACTCAAATGAAAGCCATGGTAGCACCTGGAAGTATTTTTGAGGAGCTAGGGTTAAATTACATTGGTCCAATCGATGGTCATAATATCAGTGAGTTAATATCTGTTATTGGTAACTTGAAAGATTTTGAAGGGCCTCAATTCTTGCATATTATTACTAAAAAAGGTGCTGGGTTAGATCCTGCGGAGGCAGATCGGATTGGGTTCCATGCAATAGGAAAAATTAGGCCGCTTGACTCTAATAAAAAAAATAATGGTCCTAAATATCAAGATGTTTTTGGTAAGTGGGTTGTTGATATGGCTCACGAAGATGAAGGTTTGCTTGCCATTACACCTGCGATGCGAGAAGGCTCAGGCCTTGTAGAGTTTAGCAAGGCGTTCCCTGAGAGATTTTTTGATGTGGCGATTGCTGAGCAGCATGCCGTTACATTGGCTGCGGGCATGGCTTGTGAGAATAAAAAACCGGTGGTAGCTATCTATTCTACTTTTTTGCAACGAGCATATGATCAATTAATACATGATGTAGCGTTACAAAATCTTAACGTTTTGTTTGCAATTGATCGAGCTGGGCTCGTAGGCGAGGATGGCCCTACTCACTCTGGAAATTATGACTTAACCTATCTCAGGTGTATTCCAAATATGCTAATCGCCGTCCCAGCAGATGAAAATGAAACCAGAATACTGCTCACTACTTCCTTTCTTCATCAAGGGCCTGCCGCAGTCCGATATCCAAGGGGTGGCGGAATCAATTCATCAATAGATCCATCTCTTAATCCTGTTCCAATTGGTAAGGGCAGAGTCATGCATGAGCGAGAGGCAGAAGTACTTATACTTAACTTTGGTGCACTAATTAGTGCTTCCGAAGAGGTCGCTGAAGAATTGAATGCAAGCTTATTGGATATGCGGTTTGTAAAGCCAATGGATGAAGCGTTAATTGCAGAGCACGCAGAAGGCAAAAAGATTATTGTCACTATTGAGGATGGCGCTATCTCAGGTGGTGCTGGATCAGCTGTAAGTGAGTGGGCTCATGCACATCACATCCCAGTTCAAGTAGTAATATGTGGTATTCCCGATGAATTTATTGAGCACGCAAGTCGCGATGAGATGATTGAAATGGCAGGCCTAGACAAAAAAGGAATTCTTGCCAAAGTAAAAAGCAGCTTATCTTAAGTGGCCCATCTTATCTCTCTTTGTATCGAGATAATTTTTATTCTTTTCATTTTCACCTTCATGAAGAGGTGTTCTTTTTTCAACTTTGATCCCAACCTCTTCTAAAGCATTAACTTTTTTTGGATTATTTGTTAAAAGGTTTACGGAAGAAATTTTAAAATGCTGCAGAATATCTAAACAAATATTATATTCTCTTAAGTCAGCAGCAAAACCTAATAACTCATTGGCCTCTACAGTATCATGGCCTTGATCTTGAAGAGCATATGCCCTAATTTTATTAACCAATCCAATCCCTCTTCCCTCTTGCCTTAAGTAAAGGAGAATGCCTGATTTGTTTTCCGCTAACATTTGAAGAGCTGCTTGTAACTGAGGGCCGCAATCACATCTTAAGCTGTGCAATGCGTCGCCAGTTAAACATTCAGAATGCACTCTACACATAACGGCGTCTTGCTTTTGGATATCGCCAATTGTTAAGGCCAAATGATCTTTTCCATTAGGCTCTTCAAAAGCTGAAATAGTGAAATCACCAAACTTAGTTGGCAACTCTGATTCAGATACAAATTTACAGCTATTCAATTGATTTAAATTAAGAAGAAGATTGCGTAAATTATACCACCGGCAAGTAATCCTGCTATTAAATCATCAAAGAGAACTCCCCAGCCTCCTTTAATATTTCCATCCACCCATGAAATTGGCCATGGCTTCCAAATATCAAACAGTCGAAATAATAAGAAAGCACATAGATAAAAAATAATTTCATGCGGCACAAAAGCTAAAGTCACCAACATTCCTGCTACCTCATCAATTACAATCGCCGAATGATCACCGGAATCACTGTCTTGCTCTGCTTTAGAACATACATACCATGAAAAGATAATAAAAATTGGCAATATGATTAATATAGAAGAATGTAAAAATTCGCAAAAATACCAAGTAATAACTGCCGCCAGACTTCCCCAAGAACCGGGTGCTGGTCGTAGCAACCCAACACCAAACCATGTTGCAACAAGATGAGTGGGATTTTTAAGATTTGGAAAACTCATGTTATTGAAAATGGTCCCAGTTTTTAAAAGAGCCAAATGAATTATTGATAATTTTTAGTTTCTTGCCGCCCATGGTACCAATAGTATGGCATTTTTCTCCTTTTGATTTTAAAGCTCTTTGAAGATCTTGTAGTTTTGATGGAGGAACCGTATAAAGAAGTTTGTAATCATCTCCAAACTCAAGGCATTGCTTGATAAATTTTTTATCTGCAATTGGCACGTCTTGCAAATTAACGATGCAGCCCACGCAGACCTTGCAATGAGATGCGTTAAGTCTTGAAACAGGCCATCGGAAATATCAATTGCTGATGAGGCAATGTTAGAGATAGTTTGTCCATGTTGAATTTGACAGTTGGATAAAGATAAGGCTTGCTCTTAGCATTTAATGATTTGCTAGCCTTAAACTCCTTCAATCCCATGAAGGCTTGACCTAAAGAGCCAGATAAACACAAGATATCTCCGGGCTTAGCTCCCGATCTAAATAAGATTTTTTTTTGCGGTTTACCCAAAACAGTTACACTAACTTGCATGGGCCCCTTGGCTAAGTCCCCACCTATTAAAGGCAATTGAAATTCCCTGGCAATCTTTTGCAATCCTTTTTTAAAACCTTTCATCCATGCTTCATCAAAATGAGGCATAACCAATGAAAGATTAAATGCAATTGGATCGCCGCCCATAGCCGCGATGTCACTTAAGGCAGTGGCAACGGATCTATATGAAATGGATTCAGCAGGCATTGATTTTAAAAAATGCACGCCCGAAACAGAGGTATCTGTACTAATTAATAATTTTGATTTTGTAGCAAGAACTGCGCAGTCATCTCCAACTGAAAGCTCAATGCCGTTAGATTTTATATAAGAAGCACCTATGCCAGATAGGTACTTCTTAATAATTGAAAATTCTGAACTTATATTAACTTGGGTATCTTTCGAAGAGACCAGTGGCGCCCATTCCGCCGCCAACACACATGGTCACAATACCAAATTGTTTATCTTGATTGTTGAGTTCACGGACAATATGACCTACTTGTCTTGAACCTGTCATGCCAAATGGGTGTCCAATTGAGATGGAGCCACCATTTACATTAAGCTTGTCCATTGAAATGCCAAGCTGATCACGACAATAAGCAACTTGAACTGCAAATGCTTCGTTCAGCTCCCAAAGATCAATATCATCTACGCTCATGTTATGAGATTTCAAAAGTTTTGGCACTGAAAAGACTGGACCGATTCCCATCTCATCAGGCTCACATCCAACTGTTGTAAAGCCTCTGAAGTAAGCAAGAGGCTTTAAGCCTAATTCAAGAGCCTTGTCTTCACTCATCACAAGCGTGACTGAAGCTCCATCTGAAAGCTGAGAAGAATTACCAGCAGTAACAGAACCATTTTCAGGATCAAAAACTGGCTTTAGTCCGGCTAGCGCTTCCATGGTTGTTCCAGGTCTGTTGCATTCATCTTTATCAACTGTGTAGTCAACTTCTTTAGAATCTCCAGTTTCTTTATTCATGAGCAGCATCTTAGTTTCCATTGGGATAATTTCATCAACAAACTTTCCAGCTTCCTGAGCTGCAGCAGTTCTTTTTTGGCTCTCAAATGCAATCTCATCTTGAGTTTCTCTTGAAACGTTGTAACGATTAGCAACAGTTTCTGCTGTGATTCCCATAGGAAAATAGATTCCAGGATGGCTTTCAGCAAGCTTTTCATTCACAAATCCGTCCATGTTAGTTTTTCCAGAAAGCATGGTAATTTGCTCTACGCCGCCAGCAATGATTGTGTCATAACATCCAGCCATAATTTGACTTGCAGCCATAGAAATAGTTTGAAGTCCTGATGAGCAATAACGATTGACAGTAGTGCCGCCAGTAGTAATTGGAAGGTTAGACAATACTGCGGCATTTCTACCAATGTTGTGCCCCATTGCACCTTCTGGGTTTCCACAACCCATGATGACATCTTCAACCATTTCAGGAGGTAGGTTAGGATTTCTATCCAACATACCGTTAATAATATGAGCCAACATATCGTCTGCACGAGTGATGTTAAAGCCTCCGCGATGTGATTTAGCCAGACCTGTTCTAACGCTATCTACGATGACCGCTGTTTTCATGTTTATACTCCAAAGTTAGTAACGAGTTATTCTAAACGATCGTCCTCATTACTTAAAGACTTATACCAATTTGGTATCAAATCAATATCAAGCTCCTTAGCCTTAGAAAAGATGTAGGGGAGTGTGATTGGGCTAAAAGGTAAGATCAGCAGGACGCCCAAACCTAAGTTTTTAAAAATTTGCTGGAGTTGTGAATTTGCAATTTCAAGCTCTTCTTCTGATGCGGAGCCTTCGGCATACTTAATATAAGTATCAAGCATTTTTTTATTTTCACGATTTTCTTCAAGAAAGCTTGCCTGCAGCTTTGATAAAGTCCTCTTAAATCGTTTGGTAAATATTTTCATCAAAAAAAAAGCCCGGAATTAATCCGGGCTTTATTATATCTAAAATGAAGGATTAAAAATCCATTCTAAAACTTATACCAAAGATCTTCGGATCAATAGCAACACCATTTTGGAAGCCACCAACCGTCACATCTGTTGAGTAGTAATTATAAATATGGTCTTTATCACCCAAATTTCTTACGTAGGCACTAACAGACCAAGCTTCAGAAACTGGAGTATATTTAACAGATACATCCATTAAGCTTACATCTTCAATGTAACCACGATCGCGGTTAAATGCTGTGCTGTAATAATCATCTCTGTATGAATAATCCATTCTGAACGCCCATGATCCAGCAGATGTATCGACAAACTTAGTCACACCAAGTCTGTAGTTAAGCTCTGCTGCAAGTGGAAGTGAGTTACCAGATAAATCTGCTTCAACTCCATCAGTTAATGGGCAAGGAAGTGTTGTTGAATCCAACCCAAAGAATGGCACTGTACATAGTGGTCCAAAAGATTTGAACAAGTAACCAGCATCTGTTGGTGTGTATAAAACCAAAGCACCAAGCAGAGGATTTTGCGCCGCTATTCCAAGATAACAATCATTGGAAGGAGCTGCTTGTCCGACAAAAACCAAAGGATTACAAGTTGCTATCAAAGGCGCAAAGTCAGAGAAGAATCCTGTTGCTCCAGCTGGAAGTGGAAGCCTCTTAGTGGCTTGGTTTGGATTCAGTGGATCAACTGATTTAAAATTTTCAATCTCAGTGCTTGTGCTAGATATGAAGCCATCAACTACCAATGTTTCAGATAAGAACATTGTAAATTCAGCCTCAATACCCTCAATTGCTGCATCTCCATTTTGGTTAATGGAAGCACGGTTAACAATTTGAGAAAGCTGTAAGCCTTCGTAATCATTGGTATAAGCAGATACATTTAATTGAAGTGCCCCATCCATTAGAGTGCTTTTTAGACCTATTTCAAACACGTTTGCAACTTCCGAGTCAAAAGTTTCTAAGCCTTGAATATCAGTAGTATTGAAACCACCTGGTTTAAACCCAGTTGAATAAGTTGCATATAGAAGTTGATTGTCATTGAGCTGATGATCAAGGCCAAGTTTGTAGGTTGACTCTTCAGCCGCATAACTTCTAGGCACAGGACCTGGTTTGACTGTTCCATAATAGCCAGCACCCTGATTTTGTAGATCAAGCAAAGAGTTAAATGCTTTGTCATTGATTTCAAATTCAGTGTAACGACCACCAATGGTCAATGTTGTAAGATCGCTAAGATCAAAGTACATTTCACCATATATAGCTTCACTGCTTCTATTAAGATTACTATCAACATGGAAGTACTGTTGCCACTCAGCTAAATGTTTTGGTCCAATGGTTGCATCAGCAGCAGCCTTACCACCATTTTTAGCTGTATTTAATACAAAGCCCTGAGCTTGAGCTGGGGGTAGCAAACCAGCCATAACAAGTTGAGTTGCTTGCGCAGATGCTACTGGTAAAGTTTGGAACCAGCCAACCCAGAATGGAGCTCCACCATAAGCTGCTGAGTCTGGGAAAATTGCTCCCAATGGTCCAGTTGAAACATCACTCCAATAATTCATGTATGGCGTTCCAATGTTGTAATTAGTTTCACTGTCAGCTGAAGCTGCAAAAAGACCGAAAGTAAAATTAAATGCACCATCATAGTCAGATGAGAATCTTAACTCGTACTGCTCCCATTCTGATTCATTAAAAGATCTATCCATTGCTTGGTCACTTGTGTAAGTTCTCATGCCAAGAGCTGCTCCAGACATGTTACTTTTAGTAGAATCACCAAAAATATTTGATGTGATAGGCCCCATTGAGTAAGGAACCACTGATACAGAATGATCGTAATCAGCAAAATCTTCATACTCTCTAGTGTGGTATGAATAAGTAAAGACCATGTTCATGGTATCTGAAAGAGCGCTGTTAATTTCAAATACTGTGTTCTGAAGCTCAGCTTCATGACTTGGCTCGAAGTCAATATTAACACTTCTTAAATCAGAGGAAGGATTATTCTCATAAATGGTATAGTCCAAAGCTGTGTTCTGGNNTTGAAGATAAGGGACCCAATGACCATAACTACCAGGTGACCAAACAGCATCGTTGCCATTTTCAAACGGGCTACAACCGTAAAATGTATCTTGCTTACAGAACTGTCTAGCAGCTCTTAGTCTGTTATCGTCTGCTTTAGTTGTTTCATAAATCAAAGTCATGGTTGTATCGTCTGAATAATCATATTCAAAAGACATCCTTGCAGCTTGAGTGCTTCTATTATCAAGCTTATTGCCTGTATGAGAGTTCGTTACAAAACCATCTCTTTCAAGAGAGGCGAATGCAAATCTTGCACGCAATGTATCCGATAACGGCAGGTTAACTGCTCCCTCTAATCTCACTGAATCGTAGTCAGCAACATCTGTCTTAATGTAGCCACCTGCCTCAGCATCAGGTCTTTTAGTAATCATTTGAATCAAGCCACCGGTTGTACCAGCGCCAAAGAGTGATCCCTGGGGTCCACGTAAAACCTCAACTCGCTCAACATCAAAAAACTCTGCTTCGTAAAGTCCGCTGGCAGATGCGCTTTGACCATTCCAGAAATACCCAATACTTGCGCTTGAAGAGTTACCAACAGCAAAGTTACCAATACCTCGAAGAGTAATCCCTGAGCCTGAGTAAGCGCCTTTTTGGAAGCCTAATGTTGGAACAGCAAACTGAAGATCTTCAAAGTTCTCAATTTGTTTAACTTCAAGATCCTGTGCAGTGATCGCTGTAATAGTGATCGCAGTATCTTGTAGGTTTGTTTCTTTTCTTAAAGCAGTAATCACAACCTCTTCGATTTCACGAGCCGCGTTGTCTTGCGCGATGGTTGGTACTGCACTAAATGTAAATGCTAATAAAAAAGCATAGAAATATCTGTTCATAATCTTCCCCCTTAAAGTTGATTAAATAGAACTAGTAAAAGCATGATATACCGATAGGTAAACTCAATGCAAACCTAATGGGCATGCTATTTAAGATATAAATTTAACTGATAGGTAAAATAAAATAGGGTTATTTTAGCTCTGATGAACTTTTTCCTAGAACTTGCCTTGCAACAATCAATTGTTGAATCTGCTGAGTGCCTTCAAAAATGTCTAAAATTTTTGAATCACGAGAGAATTTTTCAAGCAAGTGGTCTTCAGAAAACCCCTGCATAGAGCATATCTCAACACATTTTAAGGAAATTCTATTGCCAATTCTGCCCGCCTTGGCTTTGCCCATTGACGCTTCTTTTGAGTTTGGCATTTTGTTGTCCATCATCCAAGCTGATTTATAGACAAGCAACCTAGCTGCTTCTAGCTCAGCTTCAAGCATCTCAAGCTCACTCTGTATAGCCGTTTGGGTATGCATAGATCCGCCAAAGTTATCTTCATAACCCTCTTCAGACAGGAGAGCTCTGGTCATATCAAGAGCAGCTTGACCAAGCCCAATAGCCATGCCTGCGACCATAGGCCTAGTATTATCAAAGGTTTGCATCGCTCCGCCAAATGATTTTTTTGCTGCATTGATGTCCGTTTCAATTTCTTCTTTGCCACCAAGAAGATTTTCACGAGGAATCCTGCAATTATCAAAAATTAACGTTGCTGTATCAGAGGCTCTAATACCAAGTTTCTTCTCAAGCCTAGCAACAGTAAATCCGGGAGTGCCCTTTTCTACAATAAAGGACCTAATGGCGGTCTTGCCCATGTCCTTATTTAATGTTGCCCAAACGACAACACAGTCACATCGGTCTCCATCAGTCACATATATTTTTTCTCCACTTAGAACCCACTCATCGCCCTCTAAGACAGCTGTTGTAGAAATATTTTTGGAATCTGAGCCTGCTCCTGGCTCGGTAATTGCCATTGCGGCCCATCGTTTGCCCCACACAGCTTTTTGATCTTTGTCGCCAACAGCCATAATCGCAGCATTGCCTAACCCTGTTCCGGGTCTCGCAAGAAATAGACCAACATCGCCCCAGCACATTTGCTCTAAAGAAATAACAGCCCATAAACTTCTGCCGCCAAGGTCCATTGATTTAACTGAATCATCGCCCATCCCGGTTTCTTTTTTTTGCGCAGCAGCAGCTTGGTTAAGTTGTTCCATTTCTAATGGTGGCTCATGCTCAGCTTTATCATATTTTCTGGAGATTGGTCGCAAGATAAATTCTGCAGCCATTCTCATGGTCTCTTGAGTTTTTTGTAACTGGTTGGGTAAAAGTGGGTGAATCATTTTAAACTCCTGCGCCTCCTTCAAAGATGCCAATGGCTCTTAAATTTCTGTACCAAAGCTCAACTGGGTGCTCGTGAGTAAAGCCATGTCCACCAAGTAACTGCACGCCATCGGTTCCTATTTTCATTCCATGGTGCGATGCAAATCTGTATGTGAGAGAGGCGTGCTTGTGGAAGTCCTCATCAAGATCTTTTAATGCGGCTGCTTTATATACCATAAGTCTTAAGGCCTCCGTTTCAATAGCCATGTCAGCCACCAGAAATGCAACAGACTGACGGTTTGAAATTGGCTCATCAAAGGCGACTCTTTCATTTGTGTAGGGAATAACATAATCCAAAACTGCCTGACAAACACCCAAAGCTAATGCTGACATGCCAATTCGAGAAGAATCAATGAGTGCTTGAAAATCAATTGAGTAATTATGTCCGCCAAGTTTCTGAGAAGCATTTATTTTGCAATTAGTAAAAGTGATCTGTGAAAAAGGAGCGCCCTTTAAGCCCATGAATTCTTTTGATTCAAGCTCAATGCCCTCTTGATCTTTGCTAACAAAATATAAATTGCATTCGCCTGATTCATTGGATGCGGAAATTAAAAAACTGTTAGCTTCCTCCGCAAAAGCTATGCCGGTTTTAGCACCATTAAGAATGATGTCTTCGCCACTCTCCTTAACCAGAACGCTAGATTGATATGGGTCTGTTGATAATGCTGCATTATTAACTCCTAGACCGACATGAAAGATTGATCCTGCAGCAAACTCTGGAAGGAGTTGAGATTTTTGCTCTTCGCTCCCATGCTCTGCAATAATTTGAGCTGTAAGCAATGGAACCGACACAGACATTGCTAATGACAAATCTCCATATGCAAGTGCTTCGAGAGTCAATGAATTGGAAACAGAATCTTGCTCTAGCCCCATGCCACCATAAGCCTCTGGAACAATCAAAGGAATAAGATCCAAAGCTTTAATTTTTTCTAGCAATTCAGGACTTGGCCTGCCATCACTTTCAGCTTTTCTTGCCTGAGGACGCATTTCAGTTTCGGCAAATTTTCTTAACATGTCCCATGTCATTTGCTGCTCTTCAGAGAGCGTTATATCAAACGGATGTTCTGTTTTGTAATCTTGCATTGGTTTTGATGAATGAAGTTAAGCTTTTATGGCTTGTAAAAGTGATGCATTGTGTAAAGATATTAAAGGTATTAATCAGCCAAATCAACGACTATAGATAAGGCTAATATTCAAAAAATTCAATTATTAAATGTATATATGGCAGTTTAATTTTTTATTATGACTAAATCTGAAAGAGCATTGATCGTGATGCAAATCCTTGAAGCGCATTATCCTAAAACGCCTGTGCCCTTGGATCATTGCGATCACTTCTCGCTCCTTGTTGCCGTACTTTTATCCGCTCAATGCACAGACGAGAGAGTTAACAAAGTAACTCCCGAACTATTCAGGCTTGCAAATAACCCAAAAGATATGGGCGCCCAAACTCCTGAAAAAATTTACAGCATTATTAAGCCATGCGGTCTCGGACCGCAGAAATCAAAAGCCATTCACAGCCTTTCGCACATTTTATGCGATTCATTTGATGGCAAGGTCCCAGATGACATTCAAGCTCTAGAAAAGCTCCCAGGCGTTGGCCATAAAACTGCCTCAGTGGTAATTAGTCAGGGCTTTGGTCAGCCCGCATTTCCAGTTGATACCCACATTCATAGGCTGGCTCAAAGATGGGGTCTTACTAAAGGCAAAAATGTTAAAGAAACGGAAAAAGATTTAAAGAAAATTTTTCCCAAACAATCATGGAATAAGTTGCACTTACAAATTATTTTTTGGGGCAGGGAATTTTGTCAGGCGCAAAAGTGTCATGGAATTAGATGTGAGATATGCAAAGCAACTTTTCCCAAAAGATCACGTGCTTTTTCCCACAAGAAGCCATAGATAATTTAGAATAAGACTTTCAATCATTTAATTAAAAAATTAATACTTTTGGAGTAATCAATGGAATCTAGAGCTGATTCAATTTTTGCCAATTCACAATCAATTGAAACATATGATGCAGAGCTATGGCAGGCTCTTGATAATGAGTCCACAAGACAAGAAGAACACATAGAGCTTATAGCCTCTGAAAATTATGCCAGTCAACGAGTCATGGAAGCGCAAGGAGGCGTATTAACAAATAAATATGCTGAAGGCTATCCTCATAAAAGATACTACGGAGGCTGTGAACATGTTGATGTAGCTGAAGAGTTAGCTATTAATAGAGCCAAGGAACTTTTTAAGGCTGATTATGCAAATGTTCAACCTCACTCTGGATCATCAGCAAATGCTGCAGCTTTTTTGGCAATGCTTGAACCAAATGACACTATTTTAGGAATGAGCCTTGATCAAGGCGGTCATTTAACACATGGAGCAAAAGTTAACTTTTCTGGAAAAAACTATACTGCCTTTCAGTACGGCCTCCATCCAGAGACCCATGATATTGATTATGATAGCGTTAGAGATTTAGCTAAAGAGCATAATCCGAAAATGATCGTGGCTGGTTTTTCAGCTTTTTCAGGGATCATAGATTGGAAAATATTTAGAGAGATAGCTGATGAAGTCGGTGCATATTTGTTAGTGGATATGGCACATGTTTCAGGACTTGTTGCAGCTGGCCTTTATCCCTCTCCTGTTCCTTATGCAGATGTTGTTACTTCTACTACCCACAAAACTCTTAGAGGTCCTAGATCCGGCATCATTCTTGCTAAAGCAAATGAAGCGCTAGAAAAGAAATTAAATTCAGCTGTTTTCCCTGGATCACAAGGTGGCCCTCTGATGCATGTAGTTGCAGCAAAAGCAGTGTGTTTCAAAGAAGCGCTGGAACCGGCATTTAAGGTTTACACTCAGCAAGTCATAGATAATGCAAAGCTTATGTGTAAAGTGATACAAGATCGTGGCATTGATGTGGTGTCTGGAAAAACTGATAATCACATTGTATTAATGGATTTAAGAAGCAAGGGATTAACGGGCAAAGATTGCGAGAGAGCTTTAGGGGAAGCTAATATTACAGCTAACAAAAATGCAGTCCCTGATGATCCTCAATCACCATTTGTCACTTCCGGAATTCGCCTAGGAACTCCTGCAGTAACCACCAGAGGTTTTGGTGGCACAGAAATAGAGATCTTAAGTAATTGGATCTGTGATGTAGTGCTCGATATGGGTAATGCTGAAAAAATTAATACCATCAAAAGCCAAGTGGTTGAGATGTGCAAACGGTTTCCTGTCTATAAATAATGTTCTGTCCATTCTGCCAAGCCCAAGACACAAAAGTTATTGACTCAAGGCTTTCAGGTGATGGATCTCAGATAAGAAGAAGAAGAGAATGTGAGTTATGCCATGCACGATTTACTACCTTTGAAACAGCCGACTTAGCTTTGCCTAGAATTGTTAAAAGTGATGGTGAGAGACAACCCTTCAATGGAGTAAAGCTTAAAGGTGGCATGCTTAGAGCACTAGAAAAAAGACCTTTGTCTACAGAAGANATTGATGGTGTGTTTGGAAGTATCTTGACTGAAATTCGTCANCTTGGTGAAAGAGAAATTGCCTCCCGCCAACTTGGTGAGATAGTTATGCGAAATTTAAAAAGAGTAGATCAAGTTGCTTATGTAAGATTTGCTTCTGTCTATCGTGATTTTCAAGATATCAAAGAATTTGCTGAAGAAATTTCTTCGCTATCTAAAGAAAAGCAAAAAAGAACAAAGAAGAAAAAATGAAAGACCTAGACTTTATGGCGCATGCCATTGAGCTTGCAAAGAAAGGTCGCCGTCATGTACAACCCAATCCAATGGTTGGATGCGTTATTGTTAAGAAAAATAAANTTATTGGCGAAGGCTGGCACAAGGCATACGGTGGAGCGCATGCTGAAATCAACGCCATTAAAAATTGTAAAAAGAAATTTGGTTCGAAAAAAGCTTCTCTGCTAATTAAAGGAGCTGATGTATACGTTAATCTTGAGCCTTGCTCAATTGAAAAAAATACTCCTCCATGCACAAATACATTAATTGAATATCAAATTAAAAGAGTAATCTGTGGAACCCTAGACCCAAACCCATCAATCAATGGTAGGGGAATTAAAATACTTAAAAAAGCTGGGATACAAACAAAGATTGGGCTTCGAAAAAATGAGTGCGAGGAATTAAATCGAATTTTTTTTACTACCCAAAAAAAACTGCGTCCATATATTATTCTCAAGGGTGCGCAATCAATTGATGGCAAAATTGCACTCAAAAATGGTGAGAGTAACTGGATATCTAATTCAGATTCCCGTAAAGATAGTCACCATATTCGATCAAGAGTAAAAGGTATATTGGTTGGCAGAGAAACGGCAGAGCAAGATAACCCTGCATTAACAGTGAGATTAAGCAGCAAAGAACTAGGGTTGCGAAAAAATGATGCGGTTCCTCAACCAGTAAAAATTATTCTTGGTAGCCTGAAGAAATCGACTAAAACTAAAAAACTTTTTGCAGGAAGTGAAAAAATTATTATTGGATCTAAATTGCCTGCAAAGAAAATAAAAAATGTTGAATACTTAAAGTATGAAAAAAAAGACTTTTTAGATAGGTTTATGCAAGACCTTTTGCAAAGGAATATTTCAAGCATTCTTGTCGAGGGTGGACAGCAAACCCTGAATGCTTTCATAGGCAAAAATCTATTTGATGAATTGGTGCTATATACTGCACCGATGATTTTAGGAAAAGGTAGTAAGGATACAATGAGCTCGAAGGCTCCCATGTCAATAAAAAAATCACCGAGACTAAAATTAATTAAATTAGAAAGTTTTGGCGATGATATAAAGACAACTTATTACAATCCAAACGCTTAGTTGTTTTTAAATATTTAATACTTATATAGAGAACATGGACTTTAACTCAACCGAAGAACTCATTGCTGATATTGCAGATGGCAAGATGGTCATACTGCTTGATGATGAGGATAGGGAAAATGAAGGTGATTTAGTTTGTGCTGCTGAGCTCATCGATGATAAAAAAATAAACTTTATGATCAGTAAAGCAAAGGGTTTGGTTTGCTTGCCTTTATCTCCTTCAAAATGTGATCAATTGAATCTTCCAATGATGACCAATAATAATCGTGCAAAACATGGCACTGGGTTCACTGTTTCAATTGAGGCTGCAGAAGGCATTTCAACTGGTATCTCGGCAGTAGATAGAGCTCGAACAATTCAAGTTGCCGCAAACAAAGATGCCAAAGCTTCAGATATTGTGCAGCCAGGCCATATTTTTCCATTAAGAGCTTTTGAAGGTGGTGTGCTAAGTCGTGCAGGCCATACTGAAGCAGCATGTGATCTTGCAAGATTGTCTGGACACGAAGAAGCTGGGGTCATTTGTGAAATCATGAATGAAGATGGCAGCATGGCNCGAAGAGATGATTTGATGCAATTTGCTGCAACTCATGAAATGAAAATTGGAACAATAGCTGACNTAATCCATTACCGAACCCTTAAAGAAAAGTCTGTGCAGCTTGAGTACTCTAAACCTGTAGAGATTCAAGGCATTAAATTTGAGCTATCTGCTTGGAGAGACAGCATATTTAATAACTTGCATTTAGCCTTTGTTAAGGGAGAGATCAGCTCATCTGAATCACCTCTTGTAAGAGTGCATGTTCCAAATACTTTGCATGACTTAGTTGGCATTGAAGAATTTGGTGAGAGATTAAGCTTAGAAAAAGCTATCTCAAGGATTGGACAAGAAGATTGTGGCGTTCTTCTTTTAATTGGAAATTATCAAGATGCTGATGGTGTCATGAATGATTTAATGGGAACTAAATCACAAGTTATGCCAGAAACAAAAACTGTTGGCATTGGGTCGCAAGTTCTAAAAGAATTGGGCTTGAAGAAGATCAAGCTTTTGGCGACTCCAGTAAAATACCCTTCTTTATCAGGATTTGATCTTGAGGTAGTGGGGTTTGAGCAATGAGTAAAGATGGATTTTTATTTTCAAAGACTCGTCTAGATCCAAAGACAAGAATTACTATTGTTGCTTCCAAGTGGAATGCTGAACTTGTCAATGAGTTGGTTGAATCTGGAGAGGCTCATTTAAAAGATTTGGGATGTCAAAATGTTAAAACTGTGTATGTTCCAGGCGCCTGGGAATTGGTGCATGCTGCCCAATTAGAACTTTCTGAGGCAGATGGAGTCATTGCCTATGGTGTGGTTATTCGAGGGGAGACTTCACATTATGAGCTCATCTCAGAGTCCGCGGCCCAGGGGCTCATGCAGATAAGCATTGAAACAAAAAAACCTGTGGCTTTTGGTCTTATTGCAACTGAAAATCTTGAGCAAGCAAAGCAACGAACCAACCAATCTCAACTCAATAAGGGCAAGGAAATTGCTCAGTCATTAGTTGAGATGCTGAGTTAAGATATGAGCAGGAACCTTGGTAAGTACAAACAAGAACTTCAAACTCGAGAATGTTTAGTTCAAGCAATTTATCAATTCATCTTTCATGAATCCAGCCTTAATGCACTTATAGATCAGTTCCTCAAAGAGAATACGCCTAAAAAAATAAGTTTTAGCTACTTTAAAGAAAGATTAGAAAATATTTTTGAGCAATCAGATGACTTAAAAAGTATCACAAGGAATTTAAAAAATAGTGAAGATGAAAACCTTGAAATGATCGATGAAGCAATATTGTGGCTGGGTATGGTTGAAATTCGCGCGAACAACTTACCTCATCCAATTGTAATTGATGAATGTATTCGGCTAGCTAAAAAATTTTCTAACCCAAATTCATATAAGTTTATTAACGCAAAACTGGATGAATGGTTGAAAACAAATCAAGCGGATTGGCTTAAGAAGAATAATTAACAAAGATTGGGCTAGACCAAGCTCGATGTTCGGCGGGTGCAATGCACTCTCCTCTATTTTCATGAACACCTACCCTACAAACCTCAGCTTTTATACATTGACCACTCTCATCGAACTCACATCCTAGAGGATCAGCTGAAAGTGTTGGTGTTGGCTCTTCAATCGCGCGAACATAATACACAGCATCTCTTCGACCAATTGCAAATTGCTCATCTTGAAATGAAACTTTGCAACTAGTGCTGTTGCAAGGAAATGATTTCCAGACATCATTCACTAAACCTTCAACAGGCTCGTCTTCAAATTGTTGAGGTAATATTTTAATAACTTCAATACGAGATATCAGACGCCTTTCATTGCTTGGGTTATAGCATTCAGAATTACATATTTTTTCTAAACGATCTTTTGTCAATCCGCCAGTACTGGAATCAGGACAGCCTGGTTTTTGCTTTAATGACCCAGCAGCTTTTACTGTAAATACAGGAGATTCACTAAGGTTAACTTCTGAACCCATTGCAAGCGATTTAGATTGAGCTTCCGCATCAAACCACAATAATATTCTTGGACCGGAAGTTGCATAGACTTCTTTTCGCTCCAATGCGTCCCAAATTGATTCTCTGCTTCTAGAAGGAGAATGAGCAGCCACCAATCCGCCACTCATAAAGTATGCGCTTTGTCTCTCAGAGTCAGTCGCAAAATTTAAATCCATGATACTCTCAAGGGATCTTGTGCCAAGATCCATGTAGGTTGGTTCCAGTTTTCCCTTTGGTCTTTGCAAGCTACCGAGATAGTCAAAAAATGCATCGTTGAATCCATTTGCTTCAGTGTTATAAAGCCTATCAACTTCCTTATATCCTGTTCCAGGTCTTGCACCATGATTGTCACTAGAGCCAATAAATCCAAATTTAAATCGCTTGGGGTTGCCCTCTTCAGTAAAATCTCTCAGTGCTAGAACGTATTGAGCAGATCCTAGTGGTCGATAATTAAATGCTGGTAAAAAACAATCATTGCATTGGCCTGCGTTCAAAAAATCATTTGGATGTGTTTCATTGATAGCTGCATAGCCTGTTGACCCCATTAAGGCTGAATTCGATTTAGTTTGATTCACTAATTGACTGCAGGTTGTTGAATCTAAGCCAGAATCTTCACATCTTTGAGCCATAATGTTTCCAGCTTGAAAGCAAGTTGGCAAAAAGTTATCAGTTGGTTCGGGGCAAAACAGTTCGCCATTTTGACCAATGCCAACATCGTTCCAAGATCTGTATTCTTCAGAGTTACCATGACCAGAAAAAATCTCAAATAAGAATTGAGAGTCATCATCCTGAAAGTTAGTAAGTTGCTTTTTCCAATCTGAAGCGGCAGGAGTATAAAACCCCCACGTTGTTCCATGAGGAATTACCATGTAAGGAGTTTCCCATTCTTTTAGTTTTTGAAATAAGATATTTGGGTCTGTGGCTTCTTCATAACAGTTGAGGGGTAAATCTCTTGTTCCAACTCCTGCAGGGCATACTGGTGTATCTTGAATTTCTTCAAAAAATTTATTAAAAGCAAAAAATCGGTCTCTATTTTTGAAATCCAAAGTAGCTGGCAATGCTGACATGGTCCACGGCAATCCCAGCCTCATAACTAGAGGCGCTATACCGCCTGAGCCTATGGCTCTTGGTGGAACCAATGAATCTTCGGTTTCTAAAAAAATTACATTTTTATGACCAAAATGGCTATCAGCATCTCTATCAACTTGGGTCCACTCCCACCCCAAAAAACTAACTAAGTCATCCGTTCCTTCTGATAAATTATTACATTGCTGAATACTTTCCTTTGTATCTAACCATTTCCTTGGGGTGCTTGCTTCTGCATGATCATTGATTGACCAAAAATCTAATGCTGAACAAAATCTTGCATAGTCACAAGCATCTGCAATTGGAGAGGCACCTTTTCCATTCATGAAAGGCAAAGACCACATGAAAGCGTCTGTGGAATAAGTTGTATGAACATGCAAGTCTCCAAAGAGAATTTGTTTTTCATCAAGAACTGCTAATTCAGATTTAACAAGGTTAATTCTAGTGGCTCTATCTTCAACCACATTCGCAGGCAATGCCTTACCCTCAATCACTCCAGGCCCATCGATGCTTCCAAACAATTTAAGAACAGCGCCTCCAAAAAAAATGAGAACAGTAAAAATGAAAAGTAAAAGAAGTGAAGTAAGAAGTTGTCTCATGTCTCCCCCAAGATTAATGAAGCTAGTCTCTATAAATAGTTTGATCTCTTGAAGGGCCAACTGAAACTATACCAACTGGGCAATCCAAAACATCTTCAATATAAAGTATATAGTCTTGGGCAGCTTTAGGTAAATCCTTAAAATCTCTNATGCCTGAAGTATCTTGCTNCCAGCCAGGGAAGTCTTTGTAGATTGGATTTTCTTCCTCATCATAATCGATGCAGACTTGGATTAAAGGAAAACTATCCAAAACATCTAGTTTGGTAATACATAAATTGGTAACAGAGTTTATAAAAACAATGGTTTCTAGAGCTTTTAAATCAAGCCATCCACATCTTCTGGGGCGGCCTGTTGTTGCACCAAATTCATGGCCAATTTTAGCTAATTGCTCTGCATTAGAATCAAATAATTCACTTGGAAAAGGTCCCTCGCCAACACGTGTTGTATAAGCCTTGGTAATCCCCAAAACAGAATCAACATATTTAGGACCAACACCTAGGCCAGCCGAAAGACCGCCCGCTGTTGTGCTTGAGGAAGTAACAAATGGATACGTTCCATGATCAATATCTAACATGGAGCCTTGGGCACCCTCGAAGATTATATTCTTTCCTTCTTTGACCCACATTTTTAATAAATCTTGGGTTTTGCAATGATATTGCTGGTAAAGGTTTAGGTGTTCTGCAAGCTCCTGCAAAACATCCTCAAACGGAATTGGGTCTGAGTTATATAGATGCTCTAAAATCTGATTGTGATAGTGAACAAGCTTAGATAATTTTCCTTTTACTGCCTCTATATCTTTTAAATCCNTGAAACGGATTGCTCTTCTTGCAACCTTATCTTCATAGGCTGGGCCAATCCCCCTGCCAGTAGTTCCAAGACCTTCTTTCTGATCGCGAACTTTGTCTATTGCTATATGGGTGGGCAGGATTAAACAACAGTCTTCACTCACATAAAAACGGTTTGTAAAATTTATGCCGCTTTTTTCCAAACCAATGATTTCTTCTGCCAAGGCTGGAAGAGATAAAACAAGGCCATTTCCAAGAACGCAATGAACAGATGGATGCAAGATTCCAGATGGAACAAGATGAAGAACTTTTTGCTCGCCGTCTACCTTGAGGGTGTGGCCAGCATTGTGCCCACCTTGAAAACGGCAAACAGCATCAGAGCTTTCAGCCAAGGCATCAACTATTTTGCCTTTGCCTTCATCACCCCATTGCAAGCCTAAAATTAGGGTGTTTTCGCTCATATTATCGCTAATTATTGCCTTTTGATTTGTTCAAATATTTAAAGAAGTCAGATTTAGGATCAATTAGCAGAACATCTGATTTATTGTTAAAAGTTGCGTCATAGCCTCTTAAGCTTCTTGTAAACTCATAAAACTCTGGGTCTTCTGAGAAAGATTTAGCATAGATAGCTGCAGCAGCTGCATCGCCCTCACCCCTGATTTCCTCAGAAGTTTTGTAGGCTTCGGCGAGTAAGATAACTTTTTGCTTGTCTGCTGTTGATCTAATCTCATTCGAGAGCTCGTTTCCTTCTGCACGCAATTCTTCAGCTAATCTATTTCTCTCTGAACGCATTCTTTCATAGACTGAGTTACTTAGTTCGGGCGGGAGGTCAATTCTCTTAACCCTAAAATCAATAATTTCAATTCCTAAATCTGAAACTGAGTTACCTAAGTTNTCTCTCATATTNCTCATCANNTGATCTCTTTCACCAGAGACAAGCTCAGTCACTGTTCTTCGGCCAAATTGATTTTTAAGTTCAAATGCAGTTCTTTGTCCAAGTAAATTATTTAGATTAATAAAGCTACCGCTAGTTGCATCATAGAATGTTCTCACATCCGTAATTTTGTATTTTACAAATGAGTCAACTATTAGATATTTACTTTCAACAGTTAAAATTCTATTTGGCTCTTCATCCAATGTTTGAATTCGAGAGTCGTATTTTTTAACATTCTGAATAATTGGCAGTTTAAAATTTAGCCCAGTGGGTAGATCAGAGTTAATAGCTTCACCAAACTGGAAAACTATTCCATCCTCTTTTTCATCAATAACAAATAAGCTATTAAGAATTAGAGCTATTATTAAGCCGGCTAGTACTAGAAGATTGATACCTTTATTCATTAGTCTTCCTCCTGTGATTTATTTTGTTCTAGAATTTTATCCAATGGCAAATACATTAAGTTATTGCCACCCTCAACATCAACCATAACTTTAGTTGAATTACTGTAAAGACTTTGCATAGCATCTAAGTACAATCGATCTCGTGTAACTTTTGGAGCTTTAGAATATTCAGTAAGAAGCTTGTCAAAACGCGATGCTTCACCTTCTGCATTAGCAACAACCTCTTCACGGTAAGCTTCTGCTGCTTGGATGCGAGCAAATGCTTGGCCCCTAGCTTCTGGAACAATAGATAAACCATATCTTTCAGCTTCATTTTGAAGCTTAACCTTGTCTTCTCTAGCCGCAACCACATCGTCAAATGATGCTTTTACAGCAGATGGTGGGTCAGTTTTTTCAATGTTCACTTGTTGAACTACCAAGCCTGTCTCATACAGATCTAAGTANCTTTGCAGCCTAGTATCTACGTCTTGAGCTATGGTTTCTCGACCAGTAGTTAAAGTTTCATCAAGAGTGTTATCGCCAACAACGTGTCTTAAAGAACTTTCAGTAGCTTCTCTTAGGCTGCTCTCTGGATCATTTACATTCAAAACAAAATCTTTCAGGTTTCTAATCCTGTATTGAACAGATACAGTTACATCAACTAAATTTTCGTCCTTAGTTAACATGTTTGCAGTTTGAGAATACCTTCTAGTCAATGCTACATTCTCAACATATCTTTCATCAATTCCAGCAAACATAAAATTTAAACCCTCGCCAGTTTCACTATGATATTCACCAAACCTTAAAACTACAGCTCTTTCAGGCGAATCAAGCTGGTAGATAGACATACTTGCGTAAAGTACTAGCAGGCCAAAGAAACCATATAAAAATGTTTTTTTAGTTGGAAATTGAAAGCCGCCGCCGCCTCCAGAAGAGCCATTGGATCCTGAGCCCTGTTTGCCAAACATAACGGAAAATTTCTTAATTAAATCATCAAACGACACGTCGTCTTGATCTTTTCTGCCCCATGGGTCTTGATTGTTTTGATTGTCCCAGTTCACAAAGGTACCTATAAATGTAAAGCTTTATTATAAATACAATTTGGGGGTAAATCCTGAGAATTAAATGATTTCAAGTAAATTAAGTTGTTTTTTTAATCGCTCTGAGGCCGCATTGAGTTCATGCAGATCAAAATTGTTTAAATTATCCCATCCTCGCATCCAAGTACACTGTCTTTTTGCGAACTGACGAGTTGCAAAAAGCGATTTCTCAAATAACTCCTCTTGTTTTAGCTCTCCATTGATCACTTGTAATCCTTGCCTATAATTAATTGCTTTCATGGCTGGATGCTCTGCAGATAGATTGTAAGAATCTTGAATGCCTTGGATTTCATCAAGCAATGCTCCTCCGACCAATGATGCTTGCCGCTCTTCAATCCTTTGATGCAATTCAGCTCGATTTTCTGGAAAAATTCCATACTCAATAAGCTCAAATTTGTTAGTTAGTGGATTGCTGGCTGACGCAGCAATATTATTATGCAGACTCATACCAGATGATGTAACAACCTCAATGGCCCTAATAATTCTTTGTGTGTCTGTAGATTGAATTTCTGCGGCAGCAACTGGGTCTAGCTCAGTCAGCTCTTCGTGCAATCTCTCAATGCCATCCTCATTAATTCTTACTTCAAGAGACTTTCTCAATAAATCATTTGCAGATGGTAGATCGCTAATTCCTTTTTTTAGGAGATTAAAATACATCATGCTTCCACCAACTAACAAAGGAATTTTATTTCTTTGATGTATTTCGTCGATCAAGCGTGATGCTAATGTGCAAAAATCCGCAACAGAGAAAACTGAATTGAGGGAAACGCAATTAATTAAATGATGAGGATGATTTTTTAAAGTGTTGGGTGATGGTTTGGCAGATCCGATATTGCATTCCTTGTAAACCATAACAGAATCAACGCTGATGATTTCAAGATTGCTCCATTCCTTTTGCCAGGAAATTGCCCAGTCAGTTTTACCAGCGGCCGTTGGACCCAGCAGAAAGATGACTGGTTTTTTTTTGATTTTCAAATAATCTCTTATATGGCGTCTTGATCAGTTTCGCCTGTTCTTATACGAATAACTGTATCCAATGCTGAAACGAAGATTTTTCCATCTCCAATTTTGCCTGTACTGGCACTTTTGGTAATAGCCTCAATTGCATTATCAAGCTGCTCAGAAGATACAGCAATCTCTACTTTAATCTTGGGCAGAAAATCAATCACATATTCGGCCCCGCGATAAAGTTCGGTATGTCCTTTTTGCCTTCCAAACCCTTTAACCTCAGTAATAGTCATGCCAGTAATTCCAATGAGATCAAGTGATTGACGGACTTCTTCTAATTTAAAAGGCTTAATAATTGCTGTAATGAGCTTCAATGCATTTCTCCAATTTTGTTAATTATATAAGATGCTTGTATCTCTGTTGAGCCTTTATTCTTTGCAACTACCCTTTGGGCTTTTTCAGAAAGCTGCTGTGCCTTTTCAGGAGCATCTAACAGCATTTGCATTGCAACTGTTAGCTCATCGCCATTAGTAACTTCTATACATGCTTCGTCTTGAAGAAATTTGCTAACAATGTCTTCAAAATTGAATGTGTGAGGACCTATTATGATTGGAGTGCCCAGCACGGCTGGTTCGATTAAATTATGGCCTCCCCTTGGAACCAAGCTTCCGCCAACAAATGCCATTACAGCACTCAAATAAAAACCGGGCAATTTGCCTATGCTGTCAACAACGCAAACATCAAAGTCTTGAGAGCTAAGTTTTGAATATAACTTAGCATTCAATCCCATTGATGTTGCCTGATTAATTATTTTACTAGATCGCTCAGGATGCCTTGGGCAAATACATAATTTTAAACCTTCTGTTTTTAACAGTTTTTTAAATGCATCTAAAAGCATCTCATCTTCACCAGGATGGGTGCTTGCTCCTAAAATAAATGGGCTCATTTGCAAAGACTCTGCTTTTAGACCAGGCGCATCAAATTTCACCGATCCTGCAACCTGAATATTTTTTTGATTAATGCCGAGTTTTAAAAAGCGCTCTTTGTGTTTTTCAGTTTGCACAAATGCAAAGGTAATTTTTTGAAGAGCATCTTTTATCAACCATGCTGACATTGCATAGGCTTGATAAGATTTTTTGCTTAGCCTTCCATTTACCAGATAAAAAGGGATGTTTTTTTTAGCAGACTGAGAAATCATTGATGGCCATATTTCTGTTTCAAAAATTATTACAGCGTCAGGTTCGTAGAAGTTAAAAAATCTATTAATAAAACCCAGGAAATCCCATGGTGCATAATCAATTGTGGCCTCATCTTGAAATAATTTCCTAGCTTTTCTCAGTCCGGTTGGCGTTGATGTTGTGATTACAACATCATATTTTTGTATCAGCTGCCTAATTATGTCTTGAGATCCTATGACTTCACCTAAACTTACGGCGTGAAACCATATTAATTTGTCTTTATTTCTTATGATCGGCCTAAGGTTAAAGCCCAGTCTACTTGGAAAATTATTTCTATAATCTTTATCCGCAAGACTTTTAAATAGAATGCGTAATGCAAAAATGGGCACTAGCATTAAAATTAATAGATTGTAAATTACCAACTTCATAACAAAGGTATATTTAAATTAATGTAATAATACATCCTTTAATTTTTATGTACTCATAATATTGATCAGATTAACAATTACATTATGGCGAGCTCTATGCTCGCTTCCAAGGGCATGGCACGGAATCATGGGAAAGATAAGTGGAAATTTTTTATTACTGATTGCCTCAAGTAGAAAAAAAATAGCTCAAGCAAATATTNCAATCTGCTTCCCAAGCTTGGCAGAGGCAGATCAAAAAGANCTCTTGGCTAAGAACTTTTTTTATCTTGGTTCCTCATTAATAGAGACAGGCATTGCGTGGTTTTGGTCAGACAGAAGAATACAAGATGCCATCAATTATGAAATTATTGGCTTGGACCTGATAACCCAAGAGAGAAATTCTAATGGTAATTTAATTTTGTTTAAGCACTCACAACATCTTGAGCTAGATGCTCGATTGCTTGGAATCAATGCGCCAATATATGGGGTCAGTCGACCGCACAATTCACCATTCATGAATAAAATTCAAGAGAATGGACGACTTTCAAGTATTAAAGGTACAGCAGATAAAAATAATCCTCGGAAGTTTATGAAATGGCTCAAAGAAGGAAAAAATATTTTGTATGCTATTGATCAAGATTATGGATGGGACAATTCTGTAAAGTTAAATTTTTTTAATCAAGANGCAGCAACTATCACGACGACTAGAAAAATTACTGATATTACAGGCTGTAATTTATTATTTATTAACTCCTATTATGAAAAAAATAAATTAATTCTTAAGCTTGAGTTGATAAACTCAAAGGGATTAGATTCAATACAGCTAGCTCAAAAAATAAATAACATTATGGAAGAAAAAATCCTTCAACATCCCGCCGAATATCTCTGGGCACATAGAAGGTTTAAATCAACGCTAGGTAAAAATTTTTATAAATAAATATGGACTTTGATAAATTAGATGCTTTAAAAGGGTTTATGCCTAGCCATGAAGGCTTGGCTTTAAAAAAATGGGCAGAAGAGTTTTCAACTTATGGCCCCGCTTTAGAAATAGGAACTTTTGGAGCTAAGTCATCTCTTTATATCGCTGCTGGAACTGCGACTAATGATCAACTAATTTATACAATTGATCATCATGCTGGCTCAGAAGAACATCAGCTAGGAGAAGAGTATTTTGATGCTGAGATCTTTGATAAGGATCTTGGTCGGGTAAACACAGTGCCCCTTATGCAATCTAACCTACAGCAATTCGATGAAAGTAAATGGGTTATCCCGGTTATTGCCAATGCAAATATATTGGCGCCAACCTGGACAATCAATCTTGGCTTACTATTTATTGATGGCAGTCACACTGAGACATCTGCAATGAGTGACTATAATAACTGGGTCTCAAAACTTGATACAAAGGGGGCATTGGTTATACATGATATCTATGAGCGCCCTGAAGATGGTGGCCAAGCACCCTTTCTAATCTATCAAAAAGCTTTAAAAGATGGTTTCACGCTGCATGAACGAGTGGATACAATTGTTTGCCTTGTTAAGACTTAAATTGCTCCTTCAAAAATAGAATAGATGCATTGGTAAGGTTGTTAATTGCATCTGCTGCCAAAATACATGCCGCTGAAGTCCAAGCTGGCTTTTCATCAGGCCAATAGATATTTTCTTCAAACTGCCACCCCATAAAAGGAATGCTTTGCTCATCGACTATAGAAATAGCATTTTGTAAAAGCTCTTCAGCAATCTGGGTCTCACCAATTTTTTTAAATGCAATTGAGCATTCGCTCGTTTCAGCAACGGTCACCCATGGCTCATCCTCTACACATTTAATTCCAAGACCTCGGATCCAAAAGGAGTTATTGATTTTTGTGGTTAGATCTTTAATTCTTTCCTCAGACACGACGCCTGCTAGAAGAGGATAGTACCAATCCATTGAGAATCGACTTCGATCTTTCTTAAGATCGAAAATCCCCGCGGGGCTCTCAAGAGCAATGAGTAGTTTAGAATGAGCAATTTTCCAGGCTGCCTCGCAAGCCTTTTCCTCTAAGACCTGAGAAATTGCTATTGCGCATTCAATGCTTTTGGCAATTGAGCTGCAACCGGTTAACAAATAATCATTATCAACCTTTTCAGATTCATCTATGTTCCAGGCAATGGCTCCATTATTATTTTGTAGCGCAAGTGAAAACAAAATACCTTGTTTTACAGGATGCCAATATTTTTGAAGGATGTTTTTATCTGTGGTTAATAAATATAAATGCCATACTGCTACTGCGATGTATGAAGCATAATTAGTCTGCTTATTAAGCTCCAATGGGTCGTTATCATTATATAAATTAAACCAACTACCATCATCATTTTGATTGAGCGCCATCCAATCCAATCCTTTGAGAGCCTCTNATTTAAAGCCTAAAGTTGATAGTCCCATGACAGCTTCAAGGTGATCCCATGGATCATGTGATTTGTTTTTATTTGATGGAATGGCTCCAGAATTTAGTTGAGTATTTTTTAAAAATTGCCCCAAATGATTTAATCCAGAAAGTGAAGTGGAATCAATGGCAGATGGATTTGGTAATTCTTTCATTTCTTCTGAAAATAAAATGCAATGCTTTTGCCAAACAAAGGATTAATTAATCTTTCTATAAAGTTCAGCCAGGATGGATTTTGGAGAATTTGATACTCAAGAATTTTTTTATAAATTTTTACTAAAAAATTAGAGTCCTGGTTTTTCCAGAACAAACATCTCAACCACCAATAAGCACTATGCAAACCATGAAACCGCTCGAAGCGCTCATAATTAAATCCATGATCGGTAATTTCAGAAATCATTTGATTCTTTTTAAAGATTCTTACGTGCCCTCCTGGCATATTTTGATATGCAGCTGAAAGAGACCAGCAAATCTTTTCAGGCCAAAAAGATGGAACGCTCGGCAAGAATTTGCCTCCAGGCTTTAAAACTCTGTAAATCTCATCAATTGCAGCATGATAGTCTTCAAGGTGCTCTAAGACTTCTGAGCAAATAACTAAATCAAAGCTATTATTTTCAAATGGGAGCTTATACACAGACCCCTGCATAAAAACTGTTGCCTTGGAATCAAGCTCTTTAAAAAACTCTCGGCCTTCTTTGCATTTACTAAGCGATGGAATGTCCTGATCTAACCCAATACAAAATATATTTTGAAATTCATGCAGACAACCAAAAATATGACGCCCTTCTCCGCACCCAACGTCTAAGACTTTTGGCTCTGACGGTAAGTTAATTTTCCTAAAATCAAAAGTTAGCATTTAAAATTTTTAATTGTTTGGTAAATAAGCTCTTCATATGATTGAGCAATTTTTTGCCAATCGAAATTATCTATTATATGTTGTCTTCCTTCATTAGCTCTAGTCTGAAATTTTTCTGGATTAATAAATATCTCCCTTATTGAAGATTCAATTTCTTGAGAATTTTCAGCAGGGATAAGTTCTGCGAAGGGTCCTGTAATTTCAGGAATAGACGCTACGTTCGTTGCTATTAGAGGAATTCCGCAGGCCATAGCCTCGCCAACCGGAAACCCAAAACCTTCATACAGGGAACTTACAATTGCAATATTGCTCTGAGCATACTCGATTACAATCTCCTCCCTTGTAAGATTAGTTTTGTAAGAAATATTAGCCTCGATTTTAAGTTTTTGAATCAGTCGCTCAGAATGGCCGCCAGGCCTAGGAGCACCAATAATAATTAGTCTTATTTCAGGATAGTCTTTTTTTAAGGAGGCAACTGCATGCAAAGTAAAATCAAGACCCTTTAAAGGAACATCAGCACTGGCAGTTGTAATTATTTGCCCTGGAGATCTTTGTATTTTTTCTAAAGGGGAAAACTGTTGATAATCAATGCCATTTGGAATAACGGAAATATTCTTGCCGGGTACACCAAAATCTTTTTCAATATCTTTTTTTGAATTATGTGAGGGGGTTGCAATGACATTAAGCCTTGGGGCGACTTTTTTTTGCATTTTTAAAAAAGAAAACCACCTCCACTTGGAGAGTTTTTGCATGATTCCTTTGGAGAACTGGATATCGTACTTATAGTCTTTGGTAATTGGATGATGAACAATTTCGATCAAAGGAATTGTATTTTGGATTTCAAGCATTCCATAGCTGATTGATTGATTGTCGATAACTATGTCATAGGAAGATTGCTTTAATAATTTATTTGCTCTGTTGCCAAAAGTTTTTAACTCAGGAAATCCTCCAAATAATGCAGAGAGGAATTCATACCAATCATCGAAGGATTTATCTTTTTTGAAAAAAAAAATTTTTAACCTATCGCGGAAGATAAAAGTGCTAAATAAATCTAGTCCTGGAGATTTGACGAGATTAATTTCTGGTTCCAAGCTAGGATATGGCGGCCCTGAAATAATATCTACTTTATGCCCCAAGGTTTGCAAGGCTCTGGAGAGCTCGTATATAAATATTCCCTGACCTCCTCCAAAAGGAGCACTGCGATAGCTAGAAATAGCGATATTTAATTTTTTATTCAATTTAAATTTTTAGATTAAATTGCCGTCAGCCAATCAGAGTAATGCGGATCTTTACCACAAACGATTTCAGAGTATTTCATTTGAAGGGTTTCTGTGATCGGACCCATTGCTCCATTACCAATAGCCGCACTATCCACCTTGGCAATCGGTGTAATTTCTACTGCAGTACCTGAATAAAATGCTTCATCCGCACCAAGTAAATCATCAAATGTAAGGTTTTTTTCCTCCACTTCAATCCCCATATTTTTTGCAATAGAGATAACGCTTTGACGAGTAATACCATTTAAACAAAAGTCAGTTTTGGGTGTCATGAGCTTAGAATTTTTAACAATAAAAAGGTTTTCACCACTGCCTTCAGAAATGTAACCATTTTTATCCATCAAAATAGCTTCCTCGGCTCCTTTAGAAATAGCATCATTGACGGCCATAATTGAATTAACATAAGTGCCGATAATCTTATTATTGGAATATAGAGGGTTGTCATACTGCTGAAATGGAGACTTAATAACAGAAATTCCATTTTTTTTTGCTTCAGGATCCATGTAGGAGGGCCACTCCCAGCATGCAACTGCAACATTCACTGATAGTGCATCCTGCGACCTCAGACCCATAGATTCATGCCCTAGAAAAACTATTGGCCTTATGTAACCTTCTAAAAGATTGTTTTTAGCCATTGCATTCTTTTGAGCTGCACATAATTCATCAATTGAATAGGGAATTTCAATATTAATTTTTTTAGCTGCATCAAATAATCGACTAGTGTGTTCATGAAGCCTAAAAATAGCCCCTCCATTTTTTGTTTCGTATGCTCTCACGCCCTCAAAAACACCCAGCCCATAGTGAAGAGTGTTCGTTAAGAGATGAATATTTGTTTCATTGAAAGGCTGAAAGCATCCATTGAGCCAAATAAATTTAGAGTCTGTATTTAGAAACATGTTGTGTATGGTTTTAAGTCTCAGTTATTATGACAAAACAACTCATATAATGAAATTAAAATTCAAATGATCGATCAATCTATTTTTAGAGAATATGATATTAGGGGCACTGTGCCTGAGCAGATCAATGAAACCTCCCTAAAGATTATTGCCAATGCAATAGCAGCAAAATGCATGATGGAAAATGTAAATGAGTTAGTNCTGGGTAGAGATGGTCGCTTGTCAGGAGAAAATTTATTAGTCTGTCTTTCGAAAGAGTTGCAGAAACTTGGAATCAATATTGTAAATGTAGGCCTAGTAACAAGCCCTCTGCTTTATTTTGCTGCAAAACAATTAGACTCAAAATCTGGGGTCATGATCACAGGAAGCCATAATCCAAAAAACTACAATGGTTTTAAAACAGTAATTAACGATGCTCCAATCTCAGGCACTGAAATACTAAGCTTTGCTTCATACGAGCTTCCTAAAGTAACTCAACTAGGCAAAGAGATTATTAAAACAGACCTTCTGGGTGAATATGTAAATGAAGTTGTTTCACAGGCTGAAAAAAAATCAAAAAAAATGAAAGTTGTGGTTGACTGTGGGAATGGAGCCGCAGGAGAAATTGCTCCAATGTTAATGCGCGCTCTTGGCCATGAAGTAATAGAATTATTTTGTGAAATTGATGGAGATTTTCCTAATCATCATCCTGATCCTGGAAAATTAGAAAACCTAAAAGATCTCATTAAGGCTGTTGGAGACGAATCAGCTGATATAGGAGTTGCTTTCGATGGCGATGGAGACAGATTGGGAGTAATAACAAATTTAGGTGAAGTCGTTTTTCCTGATCAATTATTAATGATATTTGCTGAAGATATTTTAAAAGATCATCAAGGCAAAGAAATCATTTTTGATGTGAAGTGCACGAACCTTCTTGGAGACATTATTAATAAAGCGGGTGGCATTCCTTTGATGTCACCCACAGGTCATTTTCATATCAAAAATACCCTTAAGAAAACTGGTGCCCCGCTTGCTGGCGAGATGAGCGGACATATTTTTTTTAATGATAGATGGTATGGTTTTGATGACGGGCATTATTCAGCTTTTAGGTTGATAGAAATTTTAAATTGCTCGAAGGCCCCACTCTCTGAAATATTTGCTCGGTTACCTAAGGCATTCTCAACTCCTGAGATGAATATAAATGTATCCGAAGATAAAAAATTTGAAATTGTGGAAAGATTTGTAGATGAAGCTGAGTTTCAAGATGGAACGAAAATTACTATTGATGGCTTGCGCGTTAACTTTAGTGATGGCTGGGGCTTACTTCGTGCATCCAATACAACGCCTAAACTTGTTTTAAGATTTGAAGGCAATACACCTGAAAGATTGCTTGAAATACAAAATATGTTTCTAAAACAACTAAAATTAATTGATGAATCAATTCAGATTGAGCTAAGCTAAAGTTATGGCAAAAGACAGAAAACAAATTATTTTACAAAGTCTCGCTAAACTTTTGGAGGAAAGAGATGCCACTAAAGTAACGACTGCAGTGCTAGCATCAGAAAGTGGAATTACTGAAGCAGCTCTTTACAGGCACTTTCCAAGCAAGCGATCAATTTTTCTTGAATTATTTACTTTTTGTGACCAAACAATTTTTCAAAAAGTTGGTGAAATTAAAAAGGAAAATAAAATTGATCCTGCAGAAAAAGCAAGATTGATCTTTTTCTTTTTTTTAATTTTTCTAGAAAAAAATAAGGGTTTCGCAAGAATATTATCTAGAGAAGCTCTGGGTCCAAATGAGCAGAATGTTATTGATTCGGTAAATCAATTTTATGAAAGGTTAGAGCTTGCAATGAAACAAATTCTCTCCCAAGATAAGGATGCTCTTCAATTAACAGCAGGTCAGAGTGCTCATTTAATTACATCAGTAATGGAAGGAATTATCTCAAGGTTTATTAGAAATAAATTTAAAGAGACTCCAAGTAGTTATATTGAAAATTACTGGGCTTTGCTTTCAACCAGTATTTTTAAACACTAAATATCTTCATCTAGAAAGATTTCAAAATAGGAGTTAGTAGTTCTCTCATCTGTTGGATTGCCAGTTTCTCGGTCAACTCGAACGAATGATACTCCAGCTGGAGCATTCCACTCATCCTGAGGCAAATCAATAATAGCTGTTTTCATGAAATCAATCCATGTAGGCAATGCAATACTGGAACCAAATTCATTATCCCCCAATGAAGAGAAATCATCAGTTCCGACCCAAACCGTTGTAACTAAATTATTATGAAAACCAGAAAACCAAGTGCTAATAGCATCATTGGTTGTGCCTGTTTTTCCTGCGATGTCATTTCGATTGAGAACCTTGGTCTTTCTTCCATTGCTTCCCCTTGCAAGCGCTTCTCTTAAAATATCTTTTGTAATAAATGCAACTCTTGGATCAATGGCTTCATCTGNAGCGCCTATCGGTGGTAAAAGGAAAAAAGGTTTTGTTTCCTCGGCAAGTTGAGTTTGAAACCAGGGGAATGCATCTAAATTTTCATCAATTTTTTCTTCTGTTTTGTTAGATGGGTGTTCAAAAATAATCTCTCCATTTCTATTAATAATTTTTTCTATAAAAAATAAACCATTTCTTTTTTCTGAATGAGCCAAAGTACTGTATGCGCGAACCATTTCAGCCGGGGAAAAGCTGGAAGAGCCTAAAGCCAATGATAAATCTGGAGCAAGTCTCGCGGTTGAGAAACCAAATTTCGATAAAAATTTTTGAGTTAATGGAATTCCCATTTCTCTTAGCAATTTTATAGAAACTAGATTCACTGACTGGACTAATGCTTCTCTAAGCCTAATGGGGCCATAAAATTTACCTGTGTAATTTTCTGGGCGCCAACTACTTTCTAGATTTGAGTCTTCAAAAATAATTGGGGCATCATTAATTTTATCTGATGCCTTGTAACCGTTAGCAAATGCAGCGGTGTAAATAAATGGCTTAAAACTGGATCCGGCCTGCGGGAATGATTGTTTAACNCTATCAAAGTTACTTTTTGAAAAATTCAATCCTCCTATGTAAGCCTTAATTCCGCCATTGATGGGGTTGACTGAGATAAATGCTGATTCAGCTTCTGGGATTTGATCAAGAGTATTTAGGCCATTGAGGTCTGATAGGTAAATCAGATCTCCGGGGCGAAGAATGTCATAAAAATTTTGAGGTATTGGCCCAAATTTGTTGATGCTTATTCTTTGCCTTGCCCACTTATATGAATCATCCCAGATTAAATTTTCTAGCTCAAAAGAATCGCTTAGGTAGATAATCCTCTCTGGCTTAACATCCACCACTATTCCTTTTGCATGAGCATCTGAAATAACTGAATCTTCAAAGTAATCTCTAATTATTGAAACAAATAATTGATTCATGCCTAGATTGTCTTCTAGATTGGACTCTTGATATAGGATGTCTGTATTGCCAATGCTCAGCTCAGAAAAGACTAACTCTGGTATCTCAGCCAATAAGTTTTCTGGCTCTCTCCATCCATGCCTCTTATCATAGGCATATAAATTTTTAGAAACGCTGTTAAGTGCGGCTTGTTGAAGAGATGAATCTATTGTTGTAAACACTGATAAGCCTTCTTTATATACAGATAAACCATACCTATCGATCATGGCTTGACGAGTTATTTCAGCAAGATAGCGCCCATCAAGAGCAAAGCTTGAATCTGCTTGCGACAATTTAATTGGTTCTGTTTTTGCAAGCAGAAATTGAGCTCTTCCAATGTAACCAAGTTTGTACATTCTTCCTAAGATCCAATTTCTCCGAACAATTGATCTGTCGGGTGATCGGATTGGATTGATTCTAGAAGGAAGCTGTGCTGAAGATGCGATTAAAGCAGATTCAGCAAGGGTCAACTGGTCAATGGACTTAGCAAAATATTTATTTGCAGCTGCCTCCACACCATAGGATCTATTACCTAAAAAGATTGTATTAAGATATAAAGAGAATATTTCTTCTTTTGTTGCTGAGCTTTCAAGCTCAAATGCAAGATATATTTCTTTGATCTTACGAATAATTTTTTGTTCACGCGTTAACAAGTAACCTCTTACCACCTGCATGGTTATGGTGCCGCCGCCACTAACAATTTCACCCGATTGCACTAACTGATAAAAAGCTCTAATAAATGCAGTGATTCTGATTCCATTATGCTCAAAAAATTGGTCATCCTCAGCCGCTAAAAATGCATTTTTAAGATTTTGTGGAATCTCTTTATATTCAATAGTTCGTCTTTTTTGATCTCCAAACTCTCCAATCAGAATGCCATCAGAGGTATAAATTTTTAAAGGGATTTGCAATACATCTTGGTCTACCAGGTTAATCTCTGGAAGATTTGGTTTTAATACAAAGTATCCTGACAAAATAGTGAATATTGCTAGCAGGGTAACAATTAGGGATGCAGAAAAAATCCAATTTATAAATCTGATCATGGTGTTAGGTAAAGAGATATAAATTCAGTTTTTAATACTAAAATATTTTGATGCATGAATAAAATTATTTTACCCCTATAAATGATAGAATCTCCAATCTAAAATACTAAGTATGAATATTTTTATTGTTGGTCCTATGGGCTCCGGAAAAACCACAGTTGGAAAAATTGTGGCTAGTGAGCTGTTTTTAGAATTTCATGACACAGATGCAAAAATTGAAGAGAACACTGGCGTAACAATAGATTGGATTTTTGATATTGAAGGTGAAGCAGGTTTTCGGAAGCGGGAGACTGCAATTTTACGAGACATGGTTGCTTCTAATTCCATTGTCCTTGCAACAGGTGGCGGGATAGTCATTGAAGAGGAAAATAGAGAACTTTTGGCATCCAGGGGCACAGTTTTTTATCTACATACACCTCTCAATACGCAAGTAGAAAGAACTTCAAAGGATAAAGATCGCCCCTTACTGAAAGATCAAGACCCTGAAAAAGTATTGGCTGATTTACAAGAATCAAGGCAATCTCTTTATGAAGCAGTGGCTGATCACATTATCGATACAGAGAATAAGAGCGGCTCACAGGTTGCCAATGAAATAGTGAAACTAGTGAAAAACTATGGCTAGGGAATTATTTGCTGGACGCCAAGAAAATAAATATAAGATCCTAATTGGCAAAAAAACCATCTCAAAGAAAAATCTGGCGCCTCTGTTAAAAAACCATGCAAAAGCACTGGTAATTTCAGATGATGGAATTCCATCAAGTATTACTAAAAACGTATACTCAATCTGCAAAAACTTTACCAAAATTTCAACCCTCACCTTAAAACAAGGAGAGAAAACCAAATCTATTCAAAATTTTCAAAAAATTCTTAATTTTTTAGCCTTAAATAATTTTGATAGATCTGATGTCATTATTGCTGTTGGTGGTGGCGTTATCGGAGATATCTCAGGATATGTTGCTAGCTCATACTTGAGGGGCATTCAATTTATTCAGATACCAACCACATTGTTAGCTCAGGTAGATTCATCTGTCGGCGGAAAAACTGCCATTAATATTCCAACTGGAAAAAATCTTGTTGGTGCATTTTATAATCCAAAAGGGGTAATCATTGATACTGAGGTGTTGAGTACTCTTCCTGAAAGAGAATTTAAGGCAGGTTTAGCAGAAGTTATAAAGTATGGTTTGATCCAAAATAAATACTTACTTGCACTACTAAAAAATAACGCTGCAGAAATTCAATCCAAAAACGGTAAGATCCTTGAAGAGATTATTTTTGAATCTATTAAAACTAAATCCAAGATTGTGACTAAGGATGAAAAAGAAAATGGCGTACGTGCAATCTTAAATTTTGGCCACACCTTTGGACATGCAATTGAAGCTGAAGGTAAATACAAAAAAATACTGCATGGAGAAGCTGTAGCCAAAGGCATGTTAGTAGCAAGTAAAATTTCTTGTCTGGAAAATCTAATTTCTCCACGAGACTTAATCAAAATTAAATCTTTATTAGAGTCTTATCAATTTGATCTTTCTCTTGGTCAATACAAATACATGGAATTGAAGCCATTTATATTTAGAGATAAGAAAATGAAAGCTGGAAAATTAAATTTAGTGCTTCTTGATGGAATTTCAAAAGGAATAGTGACTGATTCGTTTAATGCTATGCATCTAAAAAAAGCGCTTAAAAACTAGGCTAGGCAGCGTTTGCTGTGGTTGCTTTTAGAAGGTCTTGAATATTCAACGCTGCTGGAGATACTAGCCAAAAAGATGGTTCATANCTATCAAATTCATCTAAGATTAGCTTTGCCCTCTCACTTTTAGTTTCTTTAATATGTCGTGCAATTATTTGTTTTAGAAATTTCCTGTGTGACTCCATCTCTTCACTGACAATTCTATCAAGATTAATTAAACTTCTATTACATTGATCAAAGAACCGTCTGTTTGTATCAAGCACGTATGCAAAACCTCCTGTCATACCAGCACCAAAGTTAGAGCCAACACTGCCCAAAACTGTTACATGTCCGCCTGTCATATACTCGCAACAATGATCACCAGCTCCTTCAATCACAGCAGATGCGCCAGAGTTTCGAACTGCAAATCTTTCGCCCACAGTGCCTCCAACATAAAGATCGCCTCCAGTTGCACCATATAAAGCAGTGTTACCAGCTAAAACCGTTGGAGCATCCTGAGAGGCATATTCACCCGAGCTAGAAATAACAATCTTGCCCCCATTCATGCCTTTCCCCACATAATCATTAGCATCACCATTCAATCTTAGGTTCAGACCTGATGCGTTCCATGCGCCAAAGCTTTGACCTGCAGAGCCTGTAAAATTTAAAGTCTGCTTTCGCTTGAGTCCCCTTTCACCATACAAAGATGCAATGAGGCCTGAGGCTTGAGCTCCTATAGATCGATCACGATTAGAAATATTATATGAAAACTCTGATTCTTCTTTTTTAGCAATAGAGGGCTTTAAGTCTCTAAGAATTTTTGAATTTAGCTCCGCCTTGTCCCATGGATCATTGGATTTAGTAGTGCAGTAATGAGGCGCAGAGGATTTTTTATCAGAATAAAGAATTGGAGATAAATTAATGTTTTGTGTGCGAGGATCAAGCTGAGTAATATCTTTTAAATACTGAGTTTGACCAATAATTGATTCGATATCTGGAACNCCAAGCTTAGCAAGAATTTCTTGAACCTCATTTGCAATAAATGTGAAGTAGTTGATAACTCTTTCCTTCTCACCAACATAGTGATGATCGATGATATCCCTTCGTTGAGTTGCTACGCCTGTAGCGCAATTGTTTAGATGGCAAATTCTTAAGTATTTACAGCCCATTGCAATCATAGGACCCGTTCCGAACCCAAAAGATTCAGCCCCAAGAATGGCTGCCTTTACAACGTCTAGACCAGTCTTTAATCCGCCATCAGCTTGCAATCGAACCTTATGCCTTAAATTACTTGCCCTCAATGCTTGATGAGCTTCAGATAATCCAAGCTCCCAAGGAGAGCCAGCATAGCGAATTGAAGATAGAGGACTAGCACCCGTGCCCCCGTCATGACCTGAGATAGTAATTAAATCAGCATAGGCCTTAGCCACTCCAGCAGCGATGGTTCCAACTCCTGGTTCGGAAACTAATTTTACCGAAACGAGCGCTTTTGAATTTACTTGCTTAAGATCAAAAATGAGTTGCGCTAAATCTTCAATGGAGTAGATATCATGATGGGGTGGAGGTGAAATAAGAGTGATCCCGGGGGTAGAGTATCTGAGTTTAGCAATCAGTGAATTCACCTTTCCTCCAGGTAATTGACCTCCCTCACCTGGTTTAGCTCCCTGAGCAATTTTAATTTGGAGAACCTCTGCATTTACTAAATACTCAGGAGTAACACCAAAGCGTCCTGACGCTACTTGTTTAATTTTTGACATCTTACTTGTGCCATATCTTTCCTTGGCTTCTCCGCCCTCGCCAGAATTAGAACGCGCTCCCATGCTGTTCATAGCTTCAGCTAGTGTTTCATGAGCGTCTGGAGACAAGGCTCCAAGGCTCATGCCAGCAGAATCAAATTTTTTTAATAATTCACTGGTAGGAGCTGCTTTGGTTTTCTTTGGTTTTTTTGGATATCTTAGCTGCATTAAATCTCTTAACATGGCAGGAGGTCTAAAATTAACAAGATCTGCATANTCTTGATAAGCATCTTTTGAGCCCGATTTTACTGCTTCTTGGAGTTTTTTTACCACCTCGGGATTGTATGCATGATATTCGCCACCATGAACGAATTTCAGCAAGCCACCTAAACCTATTTCGCTCACATTAGAGTGAGCGTAATCATGCAAGGATCGCATTTCATTATCTAAATCATCAAATGTTTTGCCGCCAACTCTGCTAACAGTATTTGTAAATGATAGATTCACAATGTCAGAATTTAGACCAACAATCTCATGCAATTGAGATCCTCTGTAGCTAGAAATAGTAGAAATACCAATTTTAGAAATAATTTTTAACAGGCCTTTATTTATTCCTTTGCGGTATTTTGCACAATTAGCTGTTGGGCTACCCTTAAGCTCCTTTCGATGAGTGAGATCCAGAATAGTTTGAAAAGCAAGCCAAGGATAAACAGCTGTTGCTCCAAAACTTAATAAACATGCAATCTGATGTGTATCTCTTGCTGTTGCAGAACTTATTATAAGGTTTGCATCAGACCTAAGGCCCAGCCTTACTAGCTCTTGATGAATGCAACCAACCGCTAAGAGCGCATTGATTGAAAGTTTGCTGTCATCGGGTAACTTTTCATTTAAATGAATAATCACCTCTCCTTTTCGCACTGAAGAGATAACTTTTTTAGTCAAAACATGTAATGCATCTTTTAAATTTGTTTTTGAAGAATATTCAAGATCAAAAGTTTTGGAAGAAAAATATGGATTTTTAAGCAAAGAAGATAATTTTTTATGCGAAAGAACCGGAGAGGTACTGACAATCCTTTTTGCATGATCTTTTGTTTCTTCAAAAATATTTAGCTCTGGACCAAAACAAGCCTCTAATGACATCACGCTTGATTCTCGTAAAGAGTCAATCGGAGGGTTTGTAACCTGAGCAAACTGTTGTCTAAAATAATCATAAATAGAACGAGGCATGGAACTTAACATTGCTAATGCAGTGTCATCACCCATGGAACCCGTTCCCTCTAAGCCATCTAGAGCTAGGGGCTTGATAACTGATACTCTTTCTTCATTAAAAAGAGAAAAAAGTTTTGAAGATTTAATCAATTCAGAATGAGGCATTTTTTTAATGCCTGGACCCTCGAAAGCATCGAGCGTTGATTCAAGGTAAATAGCAGATTTTTTTAACCATTCTCGGTAAGGCTTATTTTGTTTTAGCTGGTCATCAATAATATGTTGATCTAGAATTTCTCCTGATTCTGTATTTACAGCAAAAATACCACCTGGACTTAACCGCCCTTTTTGCAAAACCTCCTCATCTGATACGGGATAAATACCAGTTTCTGAGGCAACAGTTATCATTCCGTTTGTTAATACTTGATATCGAGCAGGTCTCAACCCATTTCTATCTAAGACACAAATTGCCCACTCACCATCAGACATAACAATGCCTGCAGGGCCATCCCAAGCTTCCATATGCATGGAATTATATTCATGGAAAGCTCTGACCTCTGGGTCCATGGTATGAATATTTTGCCAAGCTGGAGGCAGAACCATTCTTATCGATCTGAAGAAATTAATCCCTCCCTTTACCAGCAGCTCAATCATGTTATCTAACGCAGAGGAGTCGGAGCCAGTTTCATTAACCAAAGATTTAAAATTCCCAATACCAGGGATCAGTGGAGTCGAGAATTTAGAGGCTCGAGCCTTAACCCAATTTCTATTTCCCCTGATAGCATTAATCTCTCCATTGTGGGCAAGTAATCTAAAAGGCTGAGCTAGGTGCCATCTTGGCTGGGTATTGGTTGAAAACCTTTGATGAAAAAGACAAATTTTTGCAGTGAAAGATTTCTTTTTGATGTCTTTGTAAAAACTGCTTATAGAGTTTGGTAGCATCAACCCTTTATAAACAATCGTTTGACTCGACATGCTGCAAATATATAATTTTTCATCATTGCTGTAGATTTCTTCAATTTTTTTTCTTGCCTGAAGGAGGCATGATTCAAACCTTTCTTTGTTAAAGTCTTTGGAAATGGGGGCAATAAAAACTTGATTGATATTTGGCAAAGACTCTAGTGCAATTTCTCCAAGGATGGATGTGTCAGTGGGAACCTCTCTCGAACAAACAAAATGTAAATTTTCAGATTCTAGAATTGTTTTAATTTTTGCTATATCTTTTTTTAAAGCGCCTGATGAAAAAATTTGTGCTATGCCAAAGAGTTCTGGTAGCTGGATATTTAACTCTTTTTTTATTCGCTTTTGGAAGAAGCCTTGATTTAAATCGAATAAGAGCCCGCAACCATCTCCGGTTTTACCGTCTGAGCCAATTGCACCTCTGTGGGTCATGCTGGTAAGACCAGCAATTGAGCGAGTTACAACGTCTCGATTAAGAGTGCCATGACGATTAACAATTAAACCAAAGCCGCAATTGTCTTTGGCTTGGGCTTCGCTGTATAACGATAATTCTGAAGTCTTTTGCNGCATAAGGTTATACATATTAACACNATAATGTCATACTATGTCATACATACCACGCATAAGTATTGCCAATAAATGAGCGCAAAGAATAAACAATATAAAATTGATAAGGGTCTGATGCTCTTTACTCAGCCACGCTCTCCATACTTTTATGGAAAAATTAGATTAAATAGAAAATATGTCACTAAATCCTTTGCTCCAATTACTGACCTAAATGAAGCTAAAGTCATGCTGCTAGAATGGCAAAAAGAACTATTAAATCAAAATACAATTCCTGCCTCAACAATCTCAGCTTCTGAGAATTTTAAATCCAGGTCTGAGTATGTTGAGCATGTTCCACTCAAAAATGATTTCCAATTTTTAGATGTAGGCCGATATGACCCTAATAAAAAAAATATTGAAGAAAGAAAAATTAATTTTGTTGAAATTTATGGTGATTACAACCAGCCAGAGGCATCGAATCAATCTCATCGGTGTTTAGATTGTGGAAATCCTTATTGCGAATGGAAATGCCCTGTTCACAATTACATTCCTGATTGGCTGAAACTGGTGAACGAAGGGAATATTTTAGAAGCTGCTGATTTATGTCACCAAACTAATTCTCTTCCTGAAATGTGCGGCAGGGTCTGCCCTCAAGATCGGCTGTGTGAAGGTGCATGCACCTTAAACGATGGTTTTGGAGCTGTCAGTATTGGAAACATCGAAAAATATATTACAGATAAAGCTATAGAAATGGGCTGGAAACCTGATTTAAGCAGTCGAACTTGGAGCAAAAAGAAAGTCGCGATTGTTGGAGCTGGGCCTGCAGGCATAGGATGCGCAGATATTTTAATTAGGGCTGGCATTCATTGCGATGTTTATGACAAACAACCAGAAATTGGTGGCCTTCTGACTTTTGGCATTCCTGAATTTAAATTAGAAAAAAGTGTTGTGCGTCGCAGAAGAAAGATTCTTGAAGAGATGGGGATTAAATTTCATCTGAACAAAGAAATTGGCAAAGATATTACGTTTAAAAAACTACATAAAAAATATGATGCAGTATTTTTAGGCATGGGAACTTATACCTCTTTGGAGGGTGGATTCAAGGGAGAAGAATTGCCACAGGCTCACAAAGCAATTGATTACCTTATAGGCAATACCAATCACCTTTTAAAATTTGAACAAGATGCATCTGCGTACATTAACTTTAAAGGCAAGGATGTGGTAATCCTTGGAGGTGGGGATACCGCCATGGACTGCAACAGAACTGCGATTAGACAAGGCGCTAAATCAGTTACCTGCTTATACAGAAGAGATGAAAAAAATATGCCTGGTTCTAGAAGAGAGGTGGTTAATGCAAAAGAAGAAGGCGTGCAATTTGAATTTAATATTCAACCAATAGAAATTACTGGTCAAGAAAGAGTCGAAGGCATTAGAACAATTCAAACTAAACTGGGCGAACCCGATCAAAATGGGAGACGCATACCCGTTCCGATTCCTGGGAGCGAAAAAATTTATCCAGCTGATGAGGTTGTGATTGCTTTTGGTTTTAGAGCAAGTCCAGCTGATTGGTTTCAAGAATTTAATGTCCAAACTAATAATGCTGGATTAGTCATGGCTCCAGAAAAACAAGAACTTAAATTTCAAACATCTAATCCAAAAATTTTTTCTGGTGGGGATATGGTCAGAGGCTCTGATCTGGTGGTGACTGCAATATGGGAAGGAAGAGAAGCAGCAAAAAGTATCATACAATTTGTTTCATAAATGAAAGATTCAAAATTTTTAAGGGCCTTAGAGCAGAAACCAAACACAATACATCCTGTATGGCTGATGCGTCAAGCCGGTAGATACTTGCCTGAATATCAAGCTATTCGAAAAAATTATTCAAATTTTCTTGATATGTGCAAGCAACCAAAAACATGTGCAGAGCTCGCACTTCAACCCATTGATAGGTTTGGATTAGACGCATCTATACTGTTCTCTGATATTTTAACCATTCCAGATGCCTTTGATCTTGGGCTAGCATTTCACGAGGGTGAAGGTCCTAAATTCAGCAACCCTATCTCATCTCCTGCGGATATTCACAATCTAAAATCTTTTGATGTAAATGCTCTTGGCTATGTTTTTAAAGCGGTAGAAGAAACTAGAAAAGTGCTACCAAAAGATTTGCCATTAATAGGGTTTTGCGGAAGTCCATGGACCCTTGCAGCCTACTCCATTGAAGGCGGGGGTTCTAAAAATTTTCAAAAAACAAAAGATTTTATGGTGGAGCATCCTCTAGAGCTGCAACAATTCTTAGAGGTGTTGACCCAAGCTTGCTTCGAATATTTAAAACAACAAGCATTGAGTGGAGTTTGCGCTTTTCAAATCTTTGATTCATGGGCTGATCTGTTATCAATAAAAGACTTAGAAACTTATTCTTTAAATTACACTCAACAACTTGCAAAACTTTTGAAGGCTGATCCGGTAACAGCAGAGTTACCAATTATCTTGTTTGAGAAAGCTCCAAAGAAAAAAATTGTTGACTTAGCCTTTCAAGAGCTTTCTGCCCTCAGCTTACATTGGCAGAATGATCTTGCAGAAATTTCAAATAGTCTTAAAAACAAATTTGCGATTCAGGGCAATCTTGATCCAAAAATATTACTTGAATCCGATGAGGCGATTTGGGGCGAGACTCAGAATATCTGCAGATTGATGCAGGATTATCCTGGCTTTATATTTAATTTAGGCCATGGCATCACCCCTGATATTAAGCCTGATAAAGTGAAAGTGATGATAGAGGCTATAAGAAATTTATAACCTAACTTATTAAAGGGTTGGAACCAAACCTATTTTCACCTTCATCTCCTTTTTTAATGTTCCAATATAAAATTAAGAAGGCTCCTATTATTGTGAGGTAAATAAAGAGCCATTTGCCACTTTTATTAACATCATGAAGTCTTCTAAAGGTCACAGTGAAAGCAGGAATGAATGTAAGGGCCATAAAAATATTAGATAAATTTAAAGCGGCCCGTCAAAATTAATTCCGACTTTGCTTAGTCTAGATATCAATGAATGCCCTAGCCCAGAAGCAGAAGTTAAAACTCCTCCATA
>JGI26262J51727_1000108_pt1 | contig 44591 bp, 39 predicted proteins | sample SaaInlV_150m_DNA_3_FD_51727 | JGI IMG/M metagenome (IMG submission 51727)
TTAATCATAAAGGACAAAAAATTTTATTAACCGAAGTGTTTTTGAGTAGCATAGAAGGAATAAGAATTTTAAAAAAATAAGATACTAGCTTTTTATAAATTAATAAGGCTTGTAAGATCATTGGAATTTTTTGGTGCTGTGGCCAACCTTATGGGCCCTACTTATAGCTTAAAAAAGACTCCCTGACCGTGAATTATTAACTATTTTTATAGGTGGCTATTCTAATGAGATCAGCTAGGTGCAAATAAAATAATTACGCACAATTAATTAAATAATCCATCCCCATCAATTTCAATCGCTTTTTCTAAATTACTTTTTGCACTGTAAGCATAGCCCCATGCAAAGGGATTTACTGAGTTCAAAGATCCAGCATAAGATGATTCAACTATAAAGCCAAATCCCAATTACCAAACTTTTTGTGGAACATAAATTATGGATGTAAATAAAAAACCTTATTCATCACCTGCCACTTACCATCAACTTTAAGTAGATTTAGAAAGTCAGTGAAACGAGAACCTTTCCAATTATCAAGCTCAATTCTCACATTTGCTACAGTACCTTGGATATCTATTTTTGAAATGTTATAAACTAAATCTGTGGCTGCACCATTACCATCATGCCAATCATATAAAGTTTGAATTGGTCCTGCAATCAAATCTTGTCCAACGTAGCCATACCATGTAGCGTCATTATGGAATGTAGGCCTCATTTCAGAACCTTTTCCTGAAATTGCACCTTTTAGGTAATTAGATATTAGTAAATTAGTTATTGCTTTATAGTCATTAAGGACAGAAGTTGTGCTCATAATAATCTCCAATTTATTTAAAACCAGTTTACCCCCAGACAATTAAGTGGGCAAATGGGTGAAAAGCACCTTACCCCTAGCCTATATATATAGGTATATAAGAATTAATACGGTAGTGCTTACCTCCACCAATTATGGCGACATGGAGTCCCTACTTTGTAATGATGGCATGGGGTACGGGTGGGGTGTAATTGGTGGAGTTTACTAATCACAGGACATGATTGCGGTATTAAACTAGTTGGGTTTGGTTTATCTCAATAATTTGCAAAATGATACAATCAGATTAATCAATTTAAGAAGAGGTTTCATAATGCCCTTTGTAACAATAAATATACTGGAAGGTAAAGATAAAGAATATATCCGTAAAGCTTCAGATGCCATAAATAATGCGGTTATAGAAACGATGGCTTTCCCCGATGATGATAGGTATCAGGTGGTAAATCAACTACCTAGTGAATGCCTCCAATATCAAGGAAGAGATGAGGACAGGATTATGATGCATCTAGTTATGCGTTCTGGTCGTTCTAATAAGTCTAAACAAACTTTTTATAAAAAAGTTGCAGAAAATCTGCATGCAGAAATTGGAATTAAGCCTGAAAATATATTTATAACCATAACTGAAAACCATGATATTGACTTTTCATTCAGAGATGGCATTGCTCAATTTGTTGTTTAGTGCGATAGAACCAAGCTGAATCTGTGTGTCGCAACCGTATATCCAAGCATCAAAAGCTTGTGTGAATTCCCTGTGAGCTAGTAGTTTTTTCATTTTACTCATCCTTTTATTTTGCTTTATTGCCCTAAACTAAAAGGTAGATTGGAGGGTAAAAAGGTTATTTTTTTTATAATTTAACATAAACAATAAAGACCTTATTTAGCTATATGTTTTACTTTTTCTATCAAATATCTTTATTGAATATTGTTACATTAATCAAACTTATAAGCTCGCTTTGTAGTTCTTTACTTCATTGTCTATATGGTCAGCTAACCACTGAACCATCTCACCTCTCTCAGTCATAAAGCTTTCTTCGCCTAGATATCTATCAATAACGCTAGAGCCACCAATAACACTGTGGTCTAGTTGAACATTAATAGCATTGTCTACAAACTGCTGTTTAGTCCATAAGATTTGAGCTACTGAACGGAATCCATGAAAGACTGCTTTGGGTAAGTTATTCTTCTTAAGAGTTCGTTGAAGATGAATACGGCCTGATTCAGAGTTGATAGGTGAGTCACCTGTCTCTGAGAATATATACATGCTATTGCGCCATCTATTGCCTTGGTAGTTCATCTGCACTTTCTTAAGCTCTGTTAGTAACTGCCTTGCTTGATTAGGTAGTGGCGAATTAACTGCCCTTCTATTCTTCATCTTCTCAGGTGGTATCACAAAGACTGATTTAGACTCGTTATAATCTTCCCACTTAAGGTCAATGAAGCTACCAACTCTTAACGCTGTATAAGAACCAATCATTAGTAAGGACTTAACTGCCAGTGAAGCCTTGGTATTCTGTAATAGATGGTAAGTAATCCCTAAGTTTTCCAATGGTATGAATGGAAGTTTATTAGTATCTTCAGCTCTAGGCTTTCTTAGGATAGGGTCTTTGGCGAAGTGTCTTACTAAGTTGCTAGGTACGATGTCATTATTCTCAGCGTATCCATATATCACTGACATTAACTTCTTAGCGTTCTGACCTGAAGAACTCCCTACTTCCAGTGTAATCTTTACTAACGCTTCTCTTAATTTACCTTTGGTAAGGTCTGCAATAGGAATGTTGTGCAGCTCTTTCAACAAACCAAAGGCATAAGCCATGCCCTTAGCATGTTTAGGAGTCCAAGGTTTAATAGGATTGTTTATGCGCTCTTCAGTGGCTAGGGCATATAACGACTGAATAGTGTGCTTCTGAGAGTCTACAACCTTAGCTTTCTCTAAGTCTTTAGTTACTTTTGGGTTTGCACCACTCTTTAAGATAGCTCTTAATCTATCTCGCTCCACCCTTGCTTCAGCTAATGATAAATGAGGATATGAACCCAGTGATATTTGTGTTTCTTTGCCTTGATAACGATATTTAAGTAGCCATGATTTAGCTTGAGTAGCTCCCATAACTCTCAACATTAATCCATCTTCATCATAAAAGACTTTTCTATTTTTATCTGATGGACAAGAGGCGCTTTGAATCTCTTTAGAAGTAAGCTTTGCCATAATGTATCAACTCTTAAAGTGGTGACATGAATTACAGTGTAACCTACTTTTTTATATATGTAACCACATATGTAACCACATTGGCTGTAGATTCATATAGACAACAATAGAAGTTATATTGCTATAAGTACTGTAAACACTGGGTTTTATATATTAAAGAAATGATAAAAAACGATGCTAGAGCTAGGTTCGTCTTCCCTTGGGGACGCCAATATATATAGCTACATCCCATATAAACACTGCTAGAAATTTCAAATCAATAAAACAATCGAGTGTATTGCAAAGAAATGCCTTGATACCAAATAGCTGAACAATATACTTATTGGTCAATAGCGCTGTGATTGCTTTTTTATTGTTCATCGTCGTATCCAAATGCATCCATTACTTTTTTAAAAACAAGCGCAGGTTTAATCTCTTGAATGATTTTCTGTTTATCCTGTACCCAATACGACTCCTCTCCCCAAGGCCTGTATCGATGTGGCTCGCCAGGACCAAATATTGTAAAAGTTTTGGTTTGGACTGCGCTTGCAATATGCCCTAAACCAGAGTCATTCCCTACAAATAATTCTGAATTTTTAATAACAGCGGCTGTGGTTAATAGATCTAATTTGCCGCATAAATTTAAAAACTCACCTCCATAAGCTTCCTTAAAAATTGGTACAAATTTGTTATCTCTTGAGTCACCCACAATCAGGATAAAATCAAAATTCTTTTGAAGCATGCTTGCAAGTTCTGCAAAAAATTGAGCGGGCCATATTTTATGTTCTGAATTAGCACCAATCCCTAGCGCTAAAATTCTTTTATATCCTTTAGGAATTAATTTCCTAGCATCAATTTTCTCTTGCTTATTAAGCCATATCTCTGGCTTTGGCATTAGGTTGGTTGGTTGCTTAATAGAGAGGAAGTGTTTTTCAGCGCTATGGATATTGTTATTCTTTACTTTATGAAATTTTTTATCTGCACGAATCAAATAAAGCAAGCCATCAGATCGTAGGTCGACTGCTAAGTCATAATGATCAGCCCTAATCCTTCTTACTAAATTTAAAGTACCCATAAATCCTTTGGACTTATCCTTCCTGTAAAATTTATTTATGAATGGGCAATGTTTAAATAGCATCTCAGAACGTTGGTCGCCAACAACATCAAAGCGCGCATTTTTATATATTTGCGCTAATCTTATAAGAACGGGTGTAGTTAAGACAACATCTCCGATATTTGATAGGGTGATAAATAGAATTTTCTTTGGTTGGCTCATCTAATAGGCGCTTCTTTTAATTAATTGCCACTGCATAAGGTTTTTTTTAATCAATCTCTCTGGCTGCATAGTTAGTGCTAATCGTGAGCCAGCACCTTTCTCATTAATTGTACTTTTACGCAATGGAATCAACCCCTTTAACTTAAAAACCTTTTGCCCTAAAGAAGAAATAGAATAGGACCCCCAAAAAAACGATAGGCAGCACCAGGATAAAAGACTCTTTTGGGGTCTTTAAGATGCTTGCGATTGAATGGCGGTAAAAAAAGACTAACATCACAGAAGCCAAGATAATACCTATGAGCTGAAACCCTGAGTAATTCATCTTTAACGTACCATGATTCGTTCTTGAGTAAAATTATGTATCACTTGAATGCTATTTTTTTTCAATCGATTTTAAGTATTCATTGCTATCAGAAATAACCTGGAAAGCAGATAATTCAAATTTGGGCAGGGCTGCTAGCAAATGATCAAAAATATCACTCTGGATATTCTCATAATTTACCCAGTTGGTATCATTGGTGAACACATAAATTTCAATGGGTATGCCGCTTTGGCCTGGCTGAAGCTGGCGTATTAAAAAAGTTAAATCATTTCTGATGTGCTCATTTTCTCTTAAGTAGTTGTAGATGTATTGTCTGAATAAACCAATGTTGGTAAGCGCCCTTCCATTTAAATCTCCCTCTACTGTTTTTTGTTTTAAATTGTATGAATTAATCTCACTCCTTTTTTCACTGATATATTTCTTCAGATGAAAAACTTTTGCTAATTTTTCCAGTAGCGCCGCATCACAAAATTTAATTGTTTTAATATCAATATTGATTGAACGCTTAATTCTTCTCCCCTTCGTATCTGTCATCCCACGCCAATTTTGAACGCCATGAGAGATTAATGCTGCGGTAGGAATGCTAGTAATTGTTTTATCAAAATTCCTTATCCTTACCGTGTTCAGCGAAACATCCTCAACATCTCCATCAACATTCAAGTCCTTTATGGTTATCCAATCACCAATCCTAACCAAGTCATATGAGGCGACCTGGACACTGGCAACAAAACCTAAAATAGTATCCTTAAATACAAGGATGATTACTGCGGATGCGGCACCTAAGCCCGTTAAAAATGCCATGGGTGATTTATCAAATAGCATCGAGACGATTAGGACAACGGCTGTAAGAACAATAATAATCTTAACTAACTGAAGATAACCCTTAATAGAAGGCTGATGCGATTTTTTAATTCCTTCATAATAGCCATTAGCGACATTTAGAAAAGCTAAAAAGAACCAAACAACTGCAAGGGTCGCATACATAACACCACCCTCCTCAATAAAAATAACTGAATCATTGATCCAGCTAATTCTGGAATCATCTGAGGTCATCAAATCAGCAAGAGAATAAAATGTTAAGGCCGAGACAAGGTGGGCAACATTTTCAAAAGGCTTATACACAGCAATTGTTTCAGATATCACATTTTTTTTATAAAGGATGGTCTTTCTTGCGTAACTTATAATGTAATTTTTAGTAATAAAATATGCTAAAAAAGCAAGGCCGAAAATCATGAGCACAACATGCATTATTGCTAATGCTGCGGTTAGATCATAACTTAAGCCTAGAAATTTATAAAAACCTATAATTTCATCAATCATTTTGTTTTTTAGCCCTGAAATTTATCAANTAAATATACTGTATAAAATTGTAACTATTTATAATTATACCCAATATAAAAAANTATTTTTTAATGGATAAGGTGCGAGGCCTCTTTCATTTATAATCTAAAAGAATAAATATCGGTAAAACCCAAAAAATAAACTTTATGATAAAAGGATTAATTAAATTATATGAAAGTCAATTTGTGCCTGATTTTTCGATCAGGTTTGGCATAACACAACATTAAGCAATTACCATGCATTCAATCTACAAAGGCACAATATCTCACTCAAGAACAAAAGGCCCACAATATTCTTTTAGCTATAGAACCACCATGTTATTTCTTGACCTTGATGAAATTAAAAGTGCATTTAATAAGCGTCTTTTTTGGAGTTATGAAAAACCTAACTTAGCATCCTTTCGGAGGAAGGATTTCTTTGGGGATACCTCAAAACCCATTAAACAAGAAATTATAAAATTAATTACTAAAAATTTAAAGTGCAAGGTTGATGGAAGGGTATTCCTGCTTACCACAATAAGATATTTTGGTTACTGTTTTAATCCTGTCAGTTTTTACTATTGCTATAACAAAAAAAAGGAATTAACTGCGATTGTTTCTCATATTACAAATACCCCCTGGGGGGAACGGCATGCCTATGTTCACGATTGTAGAAAAATAAGGGGGGGAACTAAAACCTTTAAGTTTAAAAAAGACTTTTATGTGTCCCCCTTCCTGCCGATGGATCTAGAATACATTTGGAAATTTACAGAGCCAAAAGATTTTTTATTTACCTCCATGGAGTGCTCCAAAAATCAAAAAAAATATTTTACTGCCACATTAAAAATGACAAGACAGTCATGGAGCTCATATTCATTGAATAAGCTACTATTCCTTTCAGTGCCAATGGGTATGAAGACAATTATCAGTATTTATTGGAATGCGTTAATATTATATTTAAAAAAAGTGAAGTTTTATCCGCACGCCTGACATGAATCATTTATACATAACAAAACCATACGATAGAAATGCCTTATGAGCGCTCAGGCTAAAACCGCTCTTATTGTGGGTGCAGGGATTGCAGGCTCTAGTCTTGCCTTCCATCTTGCAAAAAAGAATTATCAAGTCACCTTATTAGATAGAAATGCCCATGATGAGATCGATATTTTTCATAACAAGGCCGTTGAGATGTCTCCACATTTTATGCTAAACAACCCAAGATATAATTCACTTATGATCGAAGCTTCGAAATATTCATATCGCCTTGTCAAAGAATTTAACTTTTCTAAAAAAAATGCACTTTTGGAGGGTGTGGTAAAACTTTATGACATAGGCGTCGCTGAGCGACTCGTTAAAATGATGGCTAAAATTGACGTAGTTAAGGCAGCTTTTAAATATCTACCAGAAGATATCATTAACAAAAAATATTCTATTAATAGCAAGACAGGTATCTTCTTTAAGTATGGCGGTTGGGTGTCTCCAAAAAAAATCTGCTCCGTTCTAATTGAGCATAAAAATATAAAACTTATTGCAAAATCAGAAGTAAAAAAAATTTCTTATAAGAAAAATCAATGGTTTTTAGGTTGTCAAAATTTGCATGAGCATAGTGCGTCGAATTTAATCTTCTGCAATTCATTTTCGCTAGGCCATGTAAATTTATTTAACAATCTAGATTTAAAAAAAACCAGAGGTCAGGTCAACTGGATTCCTAGGCAAAAGGATACTCAGGCTAAAGAAATTATCTCGGATAAGGGCTACCTTATACCCGATGTAANCGGGGTCGATGTCATTGGCTCAACTTATGGCCGTAGCAATGATAATAACCAGCTGTCTGAAGATGATTTTAAAAAAAACTTAAAGGCCTATCAACGGCTAACCGGAAATCAACTAAATCAAAAATGCTTACCAAATAATGGTTGGGTTGGCTGGAGAGCAATTTCTCCGGATCGAAATCCTTATGTAGGGCAAGTTCTAAATNCTTCTAAAGAATTAACTAAAAATCCTAAATCACTCAATGACTTGAATTGGCACCCTAATCTTTTTGTTAATNCCGGTTATGGCTCAAGAGGTTACACACTGGCACCGTTTGTCTCCAAATGTCTTGCTTCAAAAATAGATGCTTCCCAGACAGCTGAAGAGGAGGATATTCTAAATTACTTGAATCCATGCAGGGGTTCACTAAAGAAACTAGGGCTTAGAAAAAAAATATTTTTAAATTCGATATGACAAAAAAATTAATTACAGCGGCACAGGCTAAAGAAGAAGGCGGAGATATTTTAGGCGCCATAGAGCTTTATAAGGCTGCGTGGCGTGAAGACTCTAAAAATACATTTCTCCAAATTACAATTGGAAATCTATATGCCTCAATTGATGAGTATGAAGAGGCGGCTGGTTTTTTTAGGCGAAGCCACCATGCTTTAAAAGACAACCAACAAGTTACTGAAGCCTTAAGCTTTTGTCTTAATAAAATTGGAAATGCCTATTTTGATAAAAGAGAATTCAATATGGCGGCATCGGCTTTTGAGGAGGCCCTAAGTTACACTAAAAATAACACGTCATATCTTTTTAACTATGGAAACACCCTATTTCAACAACATAAATATGATGAAGCGATTGAGGCATACAGCATGTCTCTTAAGATAAAGCCTGACCCAATGACCTACAATAATTTAGGGAATGCATACCAACGAACCCTAAAGACTGACGAGGCGATTAAATGTTATGAAAAAGCACTGTTAATCAATCCTAATTTAACACATACCTTCATTCAACTAACGCACCTCAAACAAAGCATCTGTTCATGGGGTGGTATCGATGAAATGTTTTTAAAAATAAAGGAGGTGGCTGAGAAAAAAATAAATGGGAGAATTTCCCCCTTTGCCTTGTTTTCAATGCCAAACCTGACTAACAAAGACCACTTAAATGTTGCAAATGCATGGGTAAAACAATCTGGTGTACAGTTTTTAGAAAAATCTGTATTTCAAAAAAGGGAAAAAGTTACAATTGCATATCTTTCATCAGATTTTAGATTGCACCCCTTATATTATTTAATTAAAGAAATTTTAATTAATCATGATCACGATAAATTCATAGTTAAACTCTTTTATTCTGGTCCCAATGATAACTCAAAAGAGTTAGATGAATTTAAGGGGATTGGCGATGCATATTTTAATATCACTGAGATGAGTGATGAAAAAGTTGCAAATTTAATGCGTAACGAGACGATTGATATTATGGTGGATCTTACCGGGTTTACTCAGAATAGCCGATCATTTATAGCCGCATTAAGACCAGCAAAATACCATATCAATTGGCTTGGATATCCTGGCACCATGGGCGCTTTAGATGAAAGACCGCTCTATGACTATATGCTTGCGGATGAATATATCATTCCAAGATCTAAAAAGAGCGAATATGCAGAGGAAATCGTCTATCTGGGGGGTTGCTACCAACCAAATATCGCCACAAGGCCCGCTCTTAAAGATGTAAATAAAGGAGATTACGGCTTCAAAGAGACGGACTTTATTTTTGCATCATTTGGGCAGTCCCTAAAAATTACTAAAGAAATGTTTTCATTATGGATGAGGCTGTTGCAAAAGGTCCAGAATTCTACCTTATGGTTATTAACATCAAATAAAACTTGTGAAAGCAATCTAAGGTCTTTTGCCAAAAATGAATTTGGTATACAAACGGATAGAATTAATTTTGCTGAAAAAGTAGGTTTTGATGAGCATATACAACGACATCAAATCGCTGACCTGTTTCTTGATACATTTCCTTATAATGCGCATACCTCAACGAGTGATGCTTTGTGGGCAGGATGCCCAATTATTTCATTATCGGGTGAAACTTTTGCAAGTAGAGTTGCTGGAAGCATCCTAACTAAAATAGGCTGTCCAGAATTAATCGTTTCTTCAATGGAGCAGTACGAAGAAAAAGCAATTGAGCTAGCCTATACCCCAAAAAAACTTTTATCCCTGAAACGCAAAATATTAAATTTAAAGAAAGATAGTGATTTATTTAAACCAAAAAATTTTACACAAGACTTAGAAGAAAAATTAGCAAAACTAATTAATTAGCTCTCCAGAAATTTTCCTATGAGTGACTTTACCAGGTTTTCTTTTTTTGGGCTAAATGGGTCAAATAAATTCATATGGCTCATACCCCTCATCCAGGTTAATTGTCTTTTTGCAAGCTGTCTCGTTGCAATTACAATCATTTCTGTTAGNTCTTCCAATTCAATTTTTTTATTCATGGAATTTAGTATTTGTCGGTAACCTACACATCGCATAGAGGAATGTTGCTCGCCAAGCTCAGGGTAGTCCTTTAAAAGCCCCCTGACCTCATCCAAAAATCCTCTTTTAATCATCTCTTTAGTTCTTAATTCAATTCTTTTATGAAGCGCACTTCTGTCTTGAGGCATTAAGCCTATTTTTAAAAAATTAAACTGTGTTTGAGGTGTTTTATTTTTAGTTTGAAAACAAGAAATAGGCTTTCCACTTATATAATATACTTCCATCGCCCGCATAATTCTATGCTTATCATTTGGCTTTATTGTTCTTGCAGACTTGGGGTCTATCTTAAGTAATTTACTATACAAATGACTAAGACCAAATTCATCTATCTCATTACCTACCTTTACTCTAACCTCATCTGATGAAGAAGGAATATCATCCATTGGGTACTCTAAAGCATTAAAATAAAGCATGGTTCCACCAACCAATAAAGGTGTTTTGTTGTTATTTAGCACGTTACTTGAGACTTTAAATTCATCTTCTTTAAACTGACTTACTGAGTAACTTTCAGTGGGCGGGATTAAATTTATCAAATGATGCGGATATCTCTCTAACTCAGAAGAGCTTGGCTTAGCTGCACCAATATCCATATCTTTATATATTTGCACCGAATCCACACTGATTATTTCAGTTTTGAAATTATCAAATACAAATTTTGCAAGCTCTGTTTTACCTGAGGCCGTTGGTCCAATAATAAATATTTTTTTTTGCATTCAATTAATTTTCTGGATCATTTGTTGATGCAATAGAAACACCAGACTTAATATAATTCTTTGTGCCCAGATATATTGCCTTTGCTAACTTTTTCTGAAATTTAGAAGACCTCAGTTGCCTCTCTTCTCTCGGATTACTTAAGAACGCTGTTTCTACAAGTATCGATGGGATATCTGGTGCCTTTAGAACAGCAAAACCCGCTTGTTCAGGGTATTGTTTATGAAGATTGTTGACTTTTTTTATCTCTTTTAAAACATAATTAGCAAGCTTAAGACTGTCATTTATCGTAGCTGATTGTGATAAATCTAGTAATGTCTTTGCAAGTACAGGGTCCTTATCATCAATACTAACCCCCCCTATTAAGTCAGCCTCATTTTCCTTATTTGCAATAAATTTTGCAAAAGCACTGGTTGCCCCTCTTTCAGATAATGCAAACACGGATGAGCCACTTACATTCCTTTTCCTGAAGGCGTCCGCATGGATGGAGACAAAGATATCAGCCTTTACTTTTCTAGCCTTAGAGACTCTTTTTTTTAAGGGAATAAAATAATCACTATCTCTTACCAGATAGGCTTTCATTGTTGGATCTGCGTTGATTAAGCCTTTAAGTTTTTTGGCAATCTGCAGTACAATTTTCTTCTCTTTTGTCCCCTTTTTACCAATTGCGCCAGGATCCTCACCCCCATGCCCCGCATCAATTGCAACCACAACTTGTTTTTTCTTTTTGGCTTTTTCCTTTATTAACGGCACTTTCTGTTTCTCAACTATCTTTTTTGTCTCAATTTTGTTTAAGAGGTTAGTTAAATCATCTTTTTCTGCTGGATACACATCAATCACCAGTCTGTCTTGATAAGNTTTAACTGGGGGGAGAGAGAAAATCTTTACCNTGGCAGAATTTTTAAGATCAATTACTATCCTCGATACTTTTGGGGTGAATTGACCAACCCTTATATTTAAAATGTTTGGATCATTTGGCTTCACCTTGGTGGCTAAATTTTTAAGTGCTTTATTCATCGAAATCCCTTTCAAATCAATTACAATTCTCTCTGGATTTTGAAGCATCATCTGATCATTGTTAATTTTAGAGGTGGATTCAATGGTAATTCTTGTGTAGTCAGGCGCTGGCCATAGGCGAGTCGCTTTTACCTCATTTGCAGAAAAACTATTAAATGAAATAAACAGAAGCAAAATAAATAAAAAATAATTTTTTAAATCAAGCCTTTGCACGCCACTTCCCCTTTTTTAGATTGCGCTCTGATGAAAGCCTTTCTATTTATATCATTCTCGTACATAATCTCAATCTCAATATCTGGCTCACACAAAACATTTTCTGCTCTTTCAGGCCATTCTATAATTGTTATGTCGTATGCATTTATGTAATCATTAAAACCAGCAGAAAGCCATTCCTCTGCACTTTTAAAGCGATATAAATCAAAATGATTGATAATCGTATCGGAAATATTATATTGCTCAAATAAACTATAAGAAGGACTTTTAACCTTACCTTGATAGCCCAAGCTTGTTAATAATGACCTTACGAGGCAAGTCTTCCCTGCCCCTAAATCTCCTTTGAGAAATATTAATAAACCTGAAGTTAGTCTTTCTGAAAGCTTTAAACCAAGTTCTGAAGTACTTTTTTCATTTTCTAAGAAAACTGATATCTCTTTAATCATGTTTTTAGTTTATTATTTTTAACTATGAATGAACAGCTAATCATGAAGACAATAGCAAAAAAAATTAAGAGCTTAGGTCTTGATTTAGGTTTTGATCATATTGGTATATCTGATATAGATTTAGAGCATGCCAAGAAACCTTATGATGACTGGCTAAAATCAAACTTTCAAGGAGATATGGGTTACCTAAAAAAACATAGCGAACTCAAATTCAATCCTCAAAAATTGGTGCCAAAAACTATCAGGATAATTAGTGCGAGAGTCGACTATTTTCCTAATGATAAAAACACAAAGCTAGCTTTAAAAAATATAGATCAAGCATACATCTCAAGATATGCCCTGGGAAGAGACTACCATAAGGTTCTCAAATCTAAACTCAAAAAGCTTAGCGAGAAAATTAAGAGTGAAGTTAAAAATTACTCAGTTGAATTTAGAGTGTTTACTGATAGCGCACCTGTATTAGAAGTTGAGCTTGCTGAGAAATCAGGTTTGGGCTGGCGAGGTAAACATACGTTATTAATCAATAAAGACCATGGGTCATGGTTTTTTTTAGGTGAGATTTTTATTAACCTACCCCTCCCCACAGATGGTAAATTAAGCAATCATTGTGGATCATGCTCAGCATGTATCGATATATGCCCTACTAAAGCTATAGTCGCACCCTATAAACTTGATGCAAGAAAATGTATCTCCTACCTCACAATCGAACACAAGGGCTCTATCCCACTAAAATACAGAAAAGCAATTGGCAATCGTATTTATGGATGTGATGATTGCCAGTTAATTTGCCCATGGAATAAATACAGTAAGGTCACGGATGAGCATGATTTTATGATTCGAAATAATTTGCATAAAATCTCCCTTTTGGAGAGCTTTAAAATATCGAAAAATAAATTTGAAGAATTGTTTAATGGAAGTGCAATTCTTAGGTTGGGTTATGAGCGATGGTTAAGAAATGTTGCTATTGGTTTAGGAAACGCAAAGAAATCAAAGGCAATCGTATCGGCACTAAAAAAACGGTTACCAAACACATCCCCAATGGTTCAAGAACATATAAATTGGGCAATAAAGCAACAATCAAGAAAAAACTAGCAATGAATATTCATTAAAGTTTGGTACAATACAGCCCAATAGAAAAAAATTTACCCCTATGGCCGAAATTACAAAAACTTCTGAATGGCGCTCGCTAGAAAAACATTTCGAGAAAATAAAAAATTCTCATATGAAGGAAATGTTTGAGGATGATCCTAATAGGTTTGAGAACAACCATATTTTATTTGATGACTTTTTATTTGATTTCTCAAAAAATAGAATTACAGAAGAAACAAAAAAATTATTACTTTCCCTAGCTAAAGCTGCTGACCTTGAAAACTGGCGAGATCACTTGTTCTCCGGTGAAAAAATTAACTTCACCGAAAACCGGGCAGCACTTCATATAGCGCTTCGAAATAGATCAAACCAAGCAATTGAACTTGATGGTAAAGATGTTATGCCATTAGTTAATGATGAACTCTCAAAAATAAAAAAAGTATCGAATGAAGTGAGGAGTGGAGAATGGCAAGGTTACACAGGCAAAAAAATTACCTCTATTGTAAATATTGGAATTGGTGGCTCAGATTTAGGGCCTGCCATGGTATGTAAGGCACTAAAGCCATATGGCTTAAAAAATATATCACCACATTTTGTATCAAATGTTGATGCAGCAGATTTATCAAAAGTGCTTGAAAAATGTGATCCAGAAACAACATTATTTATTATTGCTTCAAAAACTTTCTCAACCCAGGAAACTATGACCAATGCTTTTTCAGCTAGGGACTGGTTCTTAAGCAAAGCTCAAAAGGATGAATTTGTAAAACATCATTTTGTGGCTATTTCAGCTAACACAAAGGCAGTAACCGATTTTGGCATCCACCCAGAAAATATTTTTACATTGTGGGATTGGGTAGGTGGTCGATACTCAATGTGGTCATCAATCGGCCTATCAATTGCGATTTACATTGGAATGGAAAATTTTGAAGGGTTTCTTGCAGGCGCACATGATGCTGATAATCACTTTACTTCCTCACCTCTAGAGGAAAATATACCCGTAATGATGGCCCTCATTGGTATCTGGTACATAAATTTCTTCGGTTTTAACACACTTGCAATTCTTCCCTATGACCAATGCCTGGCGAGGCTACCTGCTTACCTTCAACAAGCAGATATGGAAAGTAATGGTAAGTTCATAGGTCGTGATAACAAAAGGGTTTGTCAACAAACAGGTCCTGTTTTATGGGGAGAAGCTGGAACTAATGGGCAACATGCCTTCTATCAACTACTTCACCAAGGAACTCAAATAGTCCCTAGTGATTTTATCATGCCGGTACATTCTAATTATCAGCTTGAAGGAGATAAAAATAATCACCACCAAATTCTTCAAGCAAATTTTATTGCGCAAACACAATCTTTAATGATGGGAAAAAGTGTAATTGATGTGCAAGATGAAATGCGCAATGATATTAAAAATAATAAAGACTTGAGAAAGCTTGTGTCCCACAGGATATTCGAAGGAAACCGACCATCTAACTCAATTATATTTAATTCATTAACTCCAAGAGCTTTGGGTAAGTTGGTTGCAATGTACGAACATAAGATCTTTGTTCAGGGTGTTATTTGGAACATCAATTCATTCGACCAATGGGGTGTTGAGTATGGGAAACAAATTGCAAAACTAGTTTTGCCGGAACTTGCATCCAACCAAAGCACAAAAGCTTTTGATTCTTCAACTAATAACCTAATAAATTATATTAAAAATAACACTTAACTTATTATTTTATATAGCTATTATTTTTTATTTTATTAATAATAGTATTGCTGAATGATGAACCAATGCCTGCGCCTAGTTTTTCGGCAATCCTTTCTCCAAAAGAGGCTTTCGCTGTAAAGTCGACAATATTTTCGTTCCCTACAACATCCCGTGCAACGGACCCAATAGACCCAATACTGTCAACCAAACCTAATTTTATTGATGAATTGCCATCCCAAAATAAACCTGAAAATATTGAAGGGTCATCTGAAAGGCGGTCACCTCTACCCTGCTTAACAACAGCAATAAATTGATCATGAATTTCATTTAGAAGATTTTGAACAAATTCCTCCTGCTCTGGAACTATTGGAAGAAAAGGGTCTAACATACCTTTATTTTTTCCTGCGGTCATTAAGCGCCTCTCTACTCCAATATTTTTAATTAACCCCTCTAGCCCAAACCCATCCATACGAACCCCAATGGACCCTACTATGCTTGCTTGATTAACAAATATTTGATCTGCAGCTGCAGCAATATAGTATCCCCCAGAAGCACAAATATCTTCAACCACTGCGTAAATGGGTATGTCCGGGTAGGCCACCTTATATCTATTTATTTCATCATTTATGATGCCCGCTTGTACAGGACTTCCTCCAGGGCTATTAATTGATATGATGATAGCTTCAGTTCCCTGATGTGCATATGCATTCCTTAATCCATTAACAACATCCTCAGCATTAACTTCAAGATTACTACCAATAACACCATCAAGCTTTACAAGGGCAGTTATCTTCTCATTCGAAGCCATTGATGTTTGTGAAATAGAATTAAAACTATAAATAATGATTCCGATATATAAAAGGGTTATAAGCTTAAAAAATATACCCCAACGCCTTGCTCGCCTTTGCTCTATAAGTGAACTCGAAGCAATTTTTTCAATAGTTTTTTGTTCCCAATTTTCTTTTTTATTTTCAGCCATTTTCTAGCACCCCACCCCTCTCTAAAATAAAATCATAATATCTTCATTTCTTTCTAACACATCTAACTCTATTAAACTCTTCCCCTTACATGGGCCAGAAATACATTCACCTGTATTCGGTGAGTATAGTGCACCGTGAGTTGAACAAATAATGAATTTTTTTTCTTCATCAAAAAAATTGTTAGGTTGCCAGTCAAGACAGACATCAAGATGTCTACACTGGTTAATATAAGCCTTAAATTTTCCATCGTACCAAAGTAAAAAGCCTTGTTTTTTTTCATCCTTTAAAAAAAAATCAAATGTAACTGTATCCGCAGACTCTTTAAATTGGCTCTTACTTATAATAACAGAGTTACCCATGCCGTCTAATCCAGTCAAATACCATATTTGAATGTTCTATACAGTCTAACGGCCCATAGACTGATAAAGAATCATGCTTATGGGCTCCATAAGTTACGGCAAGCGATGCAATGCCTGCATTTTTTGCCATCTGTAAATCAAGAATTGAATCCCCAATAACTATACTTCTTTCAGGTTCGACAATCAGCTCTTCCATAATTTCATTACACATTTGTGGGTGAGGCTTTGAAAAACAATCATCCGAGGTTTTTGTCACGCTTATATAGTCTTTGATTGAAGTTTGCGCCAGAGAGCTGTCTAGGTAATTCCTTCCCCCTCCTGTTGCAATTGCTATCTTATGGCCCAGTCTGTGCAATTCCTTGATACCCAACTCCACACCATCAAATAATTTAACTTTATTCGAGTTCTTGTTGTATAAGTTAATATATGAATTCAATATTGACTCGCTGGCATTTTGATTTTTTTCTTTCAAAAGAATATCGAAAGCTTCGCTTAACTTAATACCAAGGATATCGGCAACCTCACGCCTTGATGGTGGGGCTACATCGTGCATCAAAAAAGACTTAATCATTAAATCAGTAATAAGCCCTACTGAATCAGACAAAGTGCCATCCCAATCAAAAATAATTAACTCAAATAGTGGCTTCATAAAACATATATCTTATAAAATAACATTCATCAAACTCTATTTTAAATTTATAAAACTACTCAATTCNTCTGGTAGCGGTGCTGAAATAAATAGTTTNTCTTTGCTTCTAGGATGGATAAAGCCATACTCACAAGCATGCAAAAACATCCTTTTAAAACCGACCTTTTCAAGCTCCTTGTTAATCTTGAAGTTACCATACCTTTGATCACCCAACACTGGAAACCCAAGATGAGCCAGATGCACTCTAATTTGATGTGTTCGACCAGTAATTAACTTCACATCTAATAAGCTAAAATTTCTAAATTGTTTTTTTAAGAAGAAAACAGATTTAGATGCTTTTGAATTTTGTTCTTCTTTTTTTTTATCAACCACAATTACTTTTTGTCCATCTTGGTTAGAGGTCTTGAGCAACATTAAGTCTACTGTCTTTTGTTTATCTTTCCATAAGCCATAAACACAAACCTGATATTTTTTGTGGATTCGCTTTTCTCTTATTTGTTTTTGAATTTCGACTAAAGCCGCCCTTTTTTTTGCGACTAAAAGCACCCCCGAAGTTTCTTTATCAAGTCGATGAATAAGCTCTAAAAATTTTTCGTTAGGATAAATCTCTCTAAGCAATTCAATAACACCAAAACTAAGACCGCTTCCACCATGAACCGCAAGACCGCTGGGCTTGTTTATAACAAATAAATCGTCATCTTCATACAGAATATTTTTAGTAATGGATTTTTTTGTTCTATTATCAATTTTTAAATTTTTAGGAGTAGTTTTTTCTTTGTAATCAACTGGTGGAATTCTTAATTCATCCCCCTTACAAAGCTTATATTCTGTTTTAACTCTTTTTTTATTTACCCTTATCTGTCCAGTTCTTAATAATTTATATATATGACTCTTTGGCACACCTTTTAATATTTTTATTAAAAAATTATCTACTTTCTGACCAACACTACCTTCGTCGACAAGTTTGTATGTAATTTTTTTTTCGATAAAGTTGGCCATTATTTGTTTTCGTCTAGTTTATAACTTATACTTGAAACTCAGATTTCTTTTGCAATAGTGCAAAAGATAATATTAATGATCTGAATTATACATAAACAAAGAATTCAAGGTTTGATCTGCGCACCTATTTAAAAAAATATAAAAGAGGCAGACATAAAAAAGATTTTAAAAAAATAATATAGTAGAAAGTTTTAATTTAAAAAAATATTAAAAATAAAGACCAAAAACAAGAGCAAGACAAGATAATTCATTGATTAAATAGCTTTATTGCTATTTTACTTACATATTGAGTCCTTTATTTATATTTCGCCTATATTCTTTTATATAAAATCTTCAAACTTAAATTGGAGATTAAAAAATGAAAAGAATGCTATTTAATGCAACTCAATCTGAAGAGCTAAGAGTTGCAACAATTAACGAAAATAAACTTGAAGACCTAGACTTTGAAAGAGGAAATCAAGAACAAAGAAAAAGTAATATTTACAAAGCAGTTGTCACCCGAATTGAACCATCTCTTGAGGCTGCTTTTGTCAATTATGGAGTAGATCGCCATGGCTTTCTCCCATTCAAGGAAATATCACCGGATTCATATTCAAAAAAATCTAGAAAAAAAAGTATATCAATTAAGGATGTGATTACCGAAGGGCAAGAGCTAGTTGTTCAAGTAAGTAAGGATGAAAGAGGTAATAAAGGAGCAGCGCTGACAACCTACCTTTCACTTGCGGGAAGATATATTGTCCTAATGCCAAACAATAATGATGGAGGAGGTATTTCAAGGAGGGTTGAAGGGGAAGAGCGAACTCAATTTAAAGATATTCTATCTCAAATAAAAGTTAAAAAAGGTATGAGCGTTATTGGAAGAACTGCCGGCATAGGGGCGTCTGCTGAAGAAATTCAATGGGATTTAGACTACTTAAATCAACTTTGGACTGCAATTGAGGGAGCGGCAAAAGCTCAATCTGGTGCTTTTTTAATTTACCAAGAAAGTAATCTGGTAGTCAGGGCCATTCGAGATTACTTTAATACAGATATTGAAGAGATTATTATTGATAAACAATCAATCTTCGACCAAGCATATCAATTTATGTCCCATGTAATGCCGAACTACGCAGATAGAATTAAATTCTATGATGAAGAAACATCGCTATTTTCAAAATATGGCATTGAAAGCCAAATTGAATCTGCTTTTTTAAGAGAGGTTCAGCTTCCCTCTGGTGGTGCCGTAGTAATTGATCATACCGAAGCACTTGTTTCGGTTGATGTTAATTCAAGTAGATCAACAAGAGGCAAGGATATTGAAAGCACTGCTTTTAATACAAATATTGAAGCTGCAATTGAAATTTCTAAACAATTAAGACTGAGAGATATTGGAGGGCTTATTGTCATCGATTTTATTGATATGGAAAATCAAAAAAATCAAAGAAGCGTAGAAAATAAGATGCGTGATGAACTCAAACATGACAAAGCAAGAATACAAACGAATAAAATATCACGATTTGGTTTGCTTGAAATCTCAAGACAAAGGCTAAGACCAAGTCTCGGTGAATCTGTAAGTGGCATTTGCCCTCGATGTGAAGGAACAGGAAGGGTTAGGGATATCCAATCAACTGCATTATCTATGCTAAGGATGATTGAACAAGAATCCAATAAAGCTAAACTACAAAGTATATCGATCCAATTGCCAATAGAGGTAGCCACTTTGTTATTAAACGAAAAAAGGAAAGATATAAGGGATATTGAAATTAAGTCAGAGTGTGCAATTACTGTGATACCAAATAGGNACTTTGAAATTCCAAAATTTCATATTGAACGTTCATCTCAAAATAGTGGGAAAGCAAGCTATAAGGTTGTAGANCAGCCACTCGAAGAGGATGCTGAAAAAAATAATAAGGCTGAAGCTAAGCAAGAAAAACTAGAGCCAGCAGTTAAGCAAATTGTCCCTACTCCAGCAGGTAAAAAGAATAAATCAATCTTTGGATTTATAAAAGATTTAATTGCTCCAAGCAATGAAGCAGAAACTAGTAAAACTTTAGAAAAAGAAGTTCCCAAAGAAAAAATTATTGAGGAGGGGGATAAACACCAAAGGGCAGATAATCAACAGAGAAACAATCGCAATAGGAGAAACAATCGCAATAGAAAATCTAACTATAAAGATAAATTTTCTAAAGATAATGTTGCAAAAAATTCTACCCCCCCATCTGACAACAAAGCTCCTAAAAAAATTCATCATGACACAACGGAAAATAAGATGCGTGATGAAAAAAAACCTGTTTTGGCTGAAAAATCAATCGCACCCAAACCAAAGAAAAANGCTGAAAAATTACCAAAAGTGGATTTAGATAGTGTTGGTTTAAAGCTTGTTGAGACTTCAAACAAACCTGCATCGGAACCTGAAAAAGAGAAACCAAAAAAATCATCGCCTAAAAAAGTTGCTGATTGGCAAAAACCAAAAGAAGATAAAAAAGAAACCAAGGAATTGGTGATGATTGAGACTAAAAAGACTAAAGCCCCAAAACCAAAGGCTGCATCCAAACCTAAGAAAAAAAAGGTTACTTCAAAAAAAGATTAAATAAGTACCAACCAATAAAGCAAAAAAGCAAGGCACCAATTACATTTAGTACAGCAAAAAATATACCTAAGGCTACTTCACCTTTGAGAAAGAGATTGAGTAGCTCAACGGAGTAAGTTGAAAAAGTAGTAAAGGCTCCTAAAAACCCAACATTTAAGATTAATTTAATTTCTTCTGATATCTCAAAAGCAGTACTTTGTATCGCGGCAAATGACATTCCGATAATAAGACCACCTATGAGATTAACAGCAAGTGTTCCATGAGGTAAGGTGGGGTCAGCTATAGTAAAAAAGTATGTTATTAACCACCTCAGCCAAGCACCAATTGCCGCCCCTATGCCTACTAAAATAAAATTTGATAAGGTGAACATGGGTTTATATTTTTATAAAATGCTCTCTGTAGTACTTCAACTCTTCAATAGATTCTCGAATATCAGCAAGCGCCTCATGCTTGCCACCCTTCTTAAACCCATCGATTAGTTCGGGCTTCCATCGTTTAGCCAATTCCTTAAAAACACTTACATCTAAATTCCGATAGTGAAAATATGATTCAAGATCAGGCATGTATTTTGCTAGAAACCTCCTATCTTGGCAAATTGAATTTCCACACATGGGGGATCTATTTTTTCCTACATACTTAGAGATAAACTCAATCAACTGATGAGTTGCTACCCCCTCACTCAAGGATGAATTTTTTACTTTCTCAATCAAACCAGATTTTCCATGAGTTGATTGATTCCAAGCATCCATTTTTGCTAACACTTCATCGGATTGCTTTAAAACAAAAACTGGGCCCTCCTCTAAAATAGTCAAAAAGGGATCTGTGATAATAATGGCAATTTCAAGGATTTTATCTGTCTGTGAGTTTAGGCCACTCATTTCCATATCAATCCAAATTAAATTATTATGATTTTTACTCATCATGATTTCCATTAAAATTTATAGCTAACACATAGATTTATAACTTCTTACTTACTTTTAGATTGTTTTTACTGCACAATATTATTTTAGTTATTATAGAGTATAAGTCATGGCTGAGAGCTATCAATTTATTTTTATTTTTTTGTTAATACTTACAACAACTGTTGAGTATTATTTAGGTCAAAGACAAAAAAAATTCGTTTTAAAAAATAAAGAAAAGGTTCCGGCCGCATTTACAAAAGTTATTAAATTAACTGATCATAAAAAAGCTGCTGATTACACTGTTACAAAAATAAACTTTAACTCCATTGAGCTTGTGTTTGGTGCAATTATTTTATACTTCCTCACTTTAGGTGGTGGTATTAATTTAATGAATAATGCTATGGGGCAGTATTTTGAAAATCCCCTACTTAATGGTGCTGTCGTTATTACCAGTATATTCATAGCTCTTCATTTAATAAATATACCCTCAGCCATCTATCAAACATTTGTNATTGAAGCTAAATATGATTTTAATAAAATAACTCCAAANCTATTTCTTATAGACCAAATTAAATCTATATTTGTTGTGATGATCCCTTTAACAGCAATCATTTCTTTTTCTGCGCTTTGGATACTATCTGAGCTTGGAACAAATTGGTGGGTATGGCTTTGGATTTTTTTAAGTATTTTTTCGATTGCTGGTGTTGCATTAGCACCGGTACTTAAACAATTATTTAATAAATACACCCCTCTAAAAGATAAAAATTTAAAAAAAAATATAGAGAAATTATTAAAGAGGTGTGGCTTTGAGTCTAGTGGATTATTTGAGATGAATGGTTCTTTAAGAAGCACGCATGGTAATGCATTTTTTGGTGGATTTGGAAAAACAAAAAGGATTATATTTTTTGATACATTACTTGAAAAATTAAATACCAAAGAAATTGAAGCGGTTATTGCCCATGAGCTAGGACACTTCAAGCGAAATCATGTCAAAAAATTATTATTCATTCAAATTACTTTGATTTTCTTTAGTCTCTATTTTTTTAGCGGGCTTAAAGACACGCAGGCATTTTATAATGGGCTAGGAATTGAGGCTTTAAGTGATGTAAATTTTCTTATGTTATTTACTTTAGTTTTATTACCTTTTGTTATGTTTTTTGTTGGTCCTTTTATTAGCGGACTTCAAAGAAAATATGAATTCGAGGCAGATGAATATGCATGTGAATTTGCTAAACCCACTGACTTGAAGCAATCTTTAATAAAGCTTTATCGTGATAATGCGTCTACATTGACGCCCGACCCTGTCTACTCAGCCTTCTATCACTCACATCCACCAGCATCCATTAGAATTCAAGCTATCGATAAGAGCTAATAATGGAAATTACAACAAGAATGGAATTTGATGCGGGACATAGAATCCCAAACCACAAAAGTGTATGCAAAAATCTTCATGGGCATCGCTATGCGATTGAGGTTACTGTTAAAGGAAGTATCAAAGAACAAAGTCATGAATCAGATTTTGGGATGGTTATGGATTTTAAGGATGCTAAAAACCTTATTAAGGAAGTTATTGTTAATCAATGGGATCATGCTTTTATCGTCTATAAAAAAGATTTCAAAGTAATTGATTTTTTAAATTCCTTAGATAATCATAAAACTGTAATCTTTACTAAGGTCCCCACCGCAGAAAATATGGCACTTATCGCCCTTGAATCACTCTCTAACGCATTTAAAAATGAATTTGGGGACCTTATAAGGCCAATAAAAGTTAGGCTATATGAGACCCCTAATAATTGGGCTGATGCTTTAGCAAGCTAGANCTAAGNGTTTGCANTTACCAAGATGATTTGGTCTGTATTTTCTTAAGGTATGCATTGTGAGATGAAATTTCATCTTCATTTGCCGGAACAACCTTTAACATATCTTGGTCAACCCTACCCAAAGGTAATTCTTTTTCATTTTGAGAAAAGTTTATCGCTATATCTTCCTGCCCACGCGTCATTCCCAAATAAACTTCACTGAGTAATTGCGCGTCCAAAAGTGCGCCATGTTGACTTCTTTTCGAATTATCAACCTTGTATGCTCGACATAAGGCATCTAAGTTATTTCTTTGACCAGGCCTCAATTCTCTTGCCATAACTAAAGAGTCTGTAATTTTTTTTATATGCTCCTGNATATTGGCAAGGCCAATCCTTCCGAGCTCCATATTAAGAAAACCGATATCGAACGGTGCATTATGAATAATCAGCTCACTATCCTTAATGAAGCTTAAGAATTCATCTGCTACATCTTTAAATAAATTTTTATCTTTTAAAAATTCAAGCGTTATTCCATGGACCTCTTGAGCGGCAGCATCAATTTCTCGCTCTGGGTTTACATAAATATGAAATTGATTCTCAGATAGTTGGCGATTATTAATTTCAACAGCAGCTATTTCGATAATCCGATGACCTTGATTTGGATCAAGCCCCGTTGTTTCAGTGTCTAAAAATACTTGCCTCATTATTTCTCCAGCATTGAGAAGACGCCTTGATTGGCTAACTCATCAGCCTTTTCGTTACCTTCATTGCCTGCATGCCCTCTAACCCACTCCCAATTAATTTTTCTTGAGGATGATGCTTCGTCTAACTCAACCCATAAATCCTTATTTTTAACTGGCTTTTTGCTACTCGACCTCCAGCTATTAACTTTCCATTTTTTGATCCATTCACTTATACCTTTCTGCACATAGGTAGAATCTGTATAAATAGTAAGCTCAATAGAGGGTGATATTTCTTTAAGGGCCATTATGACCGCCATTAATTCCATGCGATTATTTGTTGTTTTATTTTCACCGCCGAATAGCTCTATATTTTTTTTATCTTGAATAATTAAGGCTCCCCATCCACCAACACCAGGATTCCCCTTACATGCTCCATCAGTATAAATTTTAATCATATGATTTAGTCACCGCCACTTCTCTTTTCTTTATTTTATTCCATTCCTTTTTTTTTGGAGCCTTTGAAACAGTAACCTTTTCGGCAACTATGAAATAAATATTACCAAAAAGTGGTAGCCACCTGTTACCTATTTTTTCTAAATTATTGTTAATGTTTGATTTACCATCAAAAAATAAAGGTTGATAATGTTCAAATTTTGATTCCCTCAATGTAAATCCCGATTGCTTTAATAAATTTTGTATTCTTGAAATGCTCAAAAAACTTCCATTCCAGGGATAAAAATTATCAAATTTTATCAATTTCCTTAAGCCGGCAAAGCTTATTGGATTAAATCCACATAAAATAATATAACCACCAGAAACTGTTACCCTAAATAACTCATCCATAAGTTTTTGTGGGTTGCCTACCCTTTCAAATAAATGTAAACATAAAATTAAATCAATTGAATCAAAATCGAATGGTAACCATTCTTCATCTAAGTCGACATTTTTCTCTTTGCCTCTTGCGATAATATGATGTTTTATTTTTGTAGCTTTAATTAAATTTTTTTTATGCTCACCTAGCTGCAAGGCATAATAACCAAATTTCTGCTGAAGGTACTTTTGCATAACCTTTTGTTCAAAATCAACAAGGCTCTTCCCTAACTCAGTATCAAACCAATTCATTTTTAAAATATTCCATTAAATCTATAGTAAAATTTTAAATACATATGCAATTCAGTCTACCAAAAAATACTAATATATCTATACACCCAATAAAATCTTTTACAGATAATTATATTTGGATGATAAAAAAAAATAGGGATGTAGTCATAGTCGACCCAGGTGACTCCTCACCAGTATTAAGCTTGTTAAAAAAAGAAGGCTTTAATCTAAAAGGCATCTTGATAACACATAAACATGCTGATCATATTGGAGGCATAGAAGATTTAATTAAATTTTATCCAGATGTCAAAATATATGGGCCTAAAAATGAATTTAACTTCACCTATGATTTAGTAAGCAATAATGACCTTATAACTATAAATGAACTTGGTATCTCTTTCAGGGTTATTGAAACACCAGGACATACACTTGATCACATTGTATTTGCCGATAAAAATCATCTATTCTGCGGAGATACTTTATTTGGTTGTGGGTGCGGAAAATTATTCGAGGGGACTTTTTCTCAAATGCATACATCCTTGAAGTTATTATCAAAACTGCCGGGGTCAATTAAAATTTTTTGTGCCCATGAATATACAAAAAAAAATATTGAATTTGCACTCACGGAAGAAAAAAATAATAAAGACCTTATATCAAGAAAAAAAAGATTAACTGGCGTAGATATTACCCTTCCATCAACGCTCTATGATGAACTCAAAACAAACCCCTTTCTTCGATCAAAAAATTTAACACAATTTAAAGAGCGAAGAATAAGAAAGGATAACTTTTAAAATGAATCAACTTACAACAAATATTTTTTTCATTTGTCTTGTTTTAATAATTTTTATTTCCCCAATTAATCTTAAAGCAGAATCTAGTCACAATCATTGTCATTGCATTAATGCCCAACAACAAACTTTTGAATATATTGAGGAAGCTGATAGCAACGAAATTTCTCAAAGCAAAAAAAATTTCTATCTTACAATTCCTAAACCATTAAATGAGAAAAGCCTCTTTACAACTGAAGTTGGGATTCAGGAGAGGCCAGAAAATATCTGGAATATTGTAAATAAAGGATATCGAATTCCCGATCCCAAAAAGAAATGGGCTAAGAAAGTGGTTAAAAAATATGAGCGCTGGTACAGTGAGCATCCTGTATATACTTATCGAATGTTTGAAAGAGCTAAAAGGTATATTTACTATGTTGTCCATGAGGTCAAAAAAAGAAATATGCCAATGGAAATTGCATTGCTTCCAATAATTGAAAGCGCATATAATCCCATTGCAAGATCAAATGCGAAGGCGGTTGGGCTTTGGCAATTTATACCTTCAACTGGGAAAAACTATGGTCTGAAACAAAACTGGTGGAAAGATGAAAGAAGTAATGTCATCCTATCAACAAATGCATCGCTAAATTATCTAGAAAAACTATACAAACAATTTGGAACATGGGAGCTAGCGCTTGCTGCTTATAATGCAGGTGAAGGAAAGGTAAGCAGAGAAATTAAAAAAAATAAAAGACGTAAAAGAGCTACAGACTACTACACGATTAGCCTTCCAAGAGAAACGGATGAGTATGTGTCAAAGCTAATTGCAATGAAACACATCATACAAAACCCATCAAAATATAATGTAGAGGTGCTTGAAATCCCTAATGAGCCATATTTTGGTGAAGTAACCATAACTGAGCAAATGGATATAGATCTAATTTTGAAATTAGCAGATATATCTTCTGAGGAATTTGAGTTGCTTAATGCGCATCACAAAAGACCATTGATACCAAAAGAATCTCAACCTACTACAATTTTATTACCTCAATATAAAATTAATACATACAGTAAAAATTTAGCCGAGCATGACGGCCCTCTTTCTAATTGGATTTTGTACAAGCCCAAAAGAAGAGAGTCAATTATGAGGGTGGCTAAAAAATTTGATGTTAACTTGAGTACATTTAAAAGAATAAACAACCTAAATGGAAGGGTCACGTTCAGAAGGAATAGTACTGTTTTAATTCCAAAAAGCAATGAGCTTAAGAGTAAATATACCCTAAAAGGAACAGGTGACTTTAATTATACATCGGTGGGTACACATCATGTTTCAAAGGGCGATACTCTTGGAGGCATCGCTAGAAAATACAAAGTTTCTATAGAAGATCTAAAAGAATTTAATGAACTTGATTCACATATAATAATCATAGGTACAACCATAGATATACCACAATAATTGATTAAGAGAATAATCTTGAAACAAATTTTTTTACTAATTTTGTTGCTTATTTTTTTAATAAGTTGCTCAAATAATAATTCAGAAGTTATTGATTATAAAGATAATAATTTATCTAATGGTGGCGTTCTTATCAATGCAATGTCTGCGGAGCCAAGTAACCTTATTTCAATGATAGCGGGTGACAGTGCATCAAGTGCAATTGCAAGTAAAATTTTTAATTCCCTCATAAGATATGATGAAAATCTTAACTTCACCTCGGATATTGCAGAAAGTTGGAAAATCTCAAAAAACCAGAAAACAATTACTTTTAAAATCAAAAAAGGGCTTGAATGGTCAGATGGTGTTCCGCTCACTAGCGCGGATGTATATTTTACTTGGAAGCTAATAACTAATCCAAACACAAGAACGCCCTATGGGGCTGATTATACGCTTGTAAGTGAAGCAAAAATTCCAGATGAACATACTTTCATTGTGACCTATGATCAAAATTATGCACCCGCACTAGATACATGGGCTTCACTAGAAATTTTACCGAAACATATACTGGAAAATGAAGATATCAACAGCACTTTCTTTTCAAGAAAACCAATAGGTTCAAACTACTACAAACTTGGCGATTGGATCAGCGGGCAACAAGTTAATCTAATCAAAAGTGATAACGGAGTCCTTGGAGCTCCTCATATAGATAAGCTAACATCAAGAATTATTCCCGACACTTCGTCCCAATTTTTGGAGCTTTCAGCTGGAAATATCGATTTAATGAACATTAATCCAATTCAATTCAAAAGGGTTTTTCCAGCCAAGCCTAAACTAAAACGCAGGACTGAGCTTTATAAGGAAATGGGTAATGGTTATACCTATTTGGGATTCAATCTTAATAAAAAACCCTTCGATGATAAAAGGGTTAGACAGGCTATTAACTATGCGATTAATAAAGAAGAGGTTATTAAAGGGGTTCTTTTAGGATTAGGAGAGCCTATATCTAGCCCATATAAGCCTGGAACGAGATGGAATAACCCCTCCTTAAAGCCTTATGCCTACAGCCCTAAGAAAGCTCTTAGTTTGCTTAAAGAGGCCGGCTATAAAATGTCAGGTAATAATTTTTTAGTGAAAGAAGGAAAAGCGTTAGAGTTTGAAATCATTACAAATCAAAATAAACAAAGAGAGATGACTGCTGTATTAATTCAACGCAGACTCAAAGAAATTGGAATAAAGGTTTCCATCAGAGTGATTGAGTGGGCAAGCTTTGTGAATAGATTTATAAAAACAGGTAATTTCGATGTGGTTGTTCTTGGTTGGAGTTTATCTTTAGATCCAGATCAATACAATATATGGCACTCCTCACAACAAGGGCCCGGGCAATTTAATTTTGTAGGTTACCATAACGAAAAGGTTGACTTGCTACTTGAGAAAGGAAGAAGGGAGCTAGATTTAGACAAAAGAGAGAAAATTTATCATGAATTTTCAAAGCATTTATTGGAAGACTCGCCCATTGTTTACTTATATGCAGGTTATGGCCTGACAGCAGTAAATAAAAGAATCAAGGGCATTAAAATGCCAGCTCCGCCAGCAGGCATTTATCATAACAGTTACAATTGGTATATTCCCAAAAGCTTAAGAAGAAACGAGTTTACAGATAAATGATTAAATACCTAATCAAAAGAATATTGTGGATGATACCTATGCTTATAGGTATTAGCCTAATATCCTTCTTTATTATGCATTTAGCGCCTGGTGATATAACTTCATCCGAAGCATCCTTTAATCCAAAGGCATCAGAAGAATCAAGACAGAAATTAAGGGAGCTTTACAACTTAGATAAACCCGTCATTATCCAATATGGCTTATGGCTTAAAAGAATGGTTAAGTTAGATTTCGGAAATTCATTTGCATCACATCAGAGACCTGTCCTATGGGAGAAAAAAGATAACAATGGCAACGTTATTAAAGGCTTAATTCAAGAATCACTCCCCATAACACTTCTAATTAATCTAATTGGTATTTTTTTAATATTTTCTATTTCAATCATTCTTGGTACCATTTCTGCGGTAAAACAAAATTCTATTGTTGACCGATCGATAACTTTTTTTATTTTTGTCGCTTTCGCAATCCCAGGTTTTTGGCTTGCCCTATTACTTATGTATTGGACTGGCGTCCTAAACCAATGGCTTCCAATATCTGGACTTCATTCACTAGACTATAAAAACTTCTCTGAAATTGGTCAATTTCTTGATCTTTTGAAACATTTAATCCTACCCGTTTCTATATCAATGTTAAGTGGGTTAGCTGGAATATCTTTGTACGTCAGAAATGGGATGCTCGACGTCCTTCACCAAGACTTCATTACGACTGCTAGGTCTAAGGGACTTGAAGAAAAAACTATTATTTTTACGCATGCTCTAAAAAATGCAATTCTCCCTTTAATCACAATTATAGGTCTTTCTATTCCGGGCTTGATTGGTGGCTCAGTAATTACTGAGTCTATATTCGCTATCCCAGGAATGGGAAAACTATTTTATGATTCTGTTTTAATGAGAGATTTTCCTGTAATTATGGGAATACTTACTATTGGATCTGTTCTTACTTTATTGGGCACTCTAATAGCAGATATCGGATACGCATGGGCAGACCCAAGAATAAGAAAGGGGTTGGTTAAATGATTTTTTTTAAAGGTAATTCTCTTGCTATTGTCGGATTCATCATTATCTCCATAATTTTATTCGTTGCTATATTTGCTCATTTTTTAAGCCCTTATGATCCGAACTATATTGATATCAACTCCATTCTATTACCCCCTTCATTGGATCATTTAATGGGAACGGACGGTCTAGGGAGGGACGTTCTATCACGAATGCTATATGGCGCTAGAATTTCACTATTTGTTGGGTTTGTTGCTGTAGGTATAGCGACTTTAATTGGGATCATTCTAGGCTCAATTGCAGGCTTTTATGGGGGTTGGTTGGATTCAGTTATTATGCGCCTTGTTGATATCATGTTATCCATACCTACTTTCTTTTTAATTTTAGCTGTAATCGCATTTCTAACCCCTTCAATCTGGAATATCATGATCGTTATTGGCCTTACCTCTTGGATGGGAGTTACCAGGCTGGTAAGGGCAGAATTTTTAAGTTTAAGGCAGAGAGATTATGTGCTTGCTTCAATTGTTATGGGCACAAGCAATGGAAAGATCATCACAAAACATCTTCTTCCAAATAGCCTAACGCCCATTATTGTCAGCTCTGTCCTTGGGATAGCTAGTGCTGTATTAATTGAGTCCGGATTAAGCTTTTTAGGGTTGGGTGTTCAAGCTCCTACTGCATCATGGGGAAACATACTAACTGATGGAAAGGAGTATATTCAATTTGCATGGTGGCTTTCTTTATTCCCAGGTTTGGCTATTCTTGTTACCGTATTAGGTTATAATCTCCTTGGGGAAGGCTTAAGAGACGTGCTTGATCCAAAAAATAAATAAATAAATAAAATTTTATTAACAAAAGGTATTTATGGGATTTCTAAAAAATAAAAAAGCGCTTATTTTAGGTTTATTAAGTGAACGTTCAATTGCTTATGGGATTGCAAAAAGCATGAAAGAGCAAGGTGCTGAATTAGCATTTACCTACCAAATGGAAAAACATAAAGGTCGCGTTGAAAAATTAGCTAGTGCTTTTGATTCAAATATTGTTTTACCATGCGACGTTTCTTCAGACGATGATATAAATCACGTTTTTCCCTTACTGTCAGAGCATTGGAAAACCTTTGATATCATAATACATTCTATTGCTTTTGTTCCCAGGGATGCGTTAACAGGTGACTTCGTTGAGTCAACTTCTAGGGAAAATTTTAAAATAGCTCATGATATTAGCTCATATAGTTTTACTGCCTTAGCAAAGGCCGCTCTCCCATTTTTAAATCAAAATGCAAGCCTTCTTACTGTTAGTTACCTTGGGGCTGAGAGAACTATGCCAAATTATAATGTTATGGGTTTAGCTAAAGCTAGCTTAGAGGCAAATGTTCGATATATGTCACATAGTTTGGGTAATAAGAATATCAGGGTAAACGCGGTCTCTGCTGGCCCTATAAAAACATTAGCAGCCTCAGGAATTGCAAATTTTGATAAAATGTATGANTTTAATCAAAAACATACCGCNCTCAAAAGAAATGTAACAACAGATGAGGTAGGTAACGTAGCAGCATTCCTATGTAGTGATTTAGCTTCTGGTGTTACAGGTGAAATAACCTATGTAGATGCTGGTATGAACATTACAGCTGCAGGAACAGTAGATTAATTTCTAAACTGAATAACTTGCGGATTATATTCTATATCGGCCAACGACCTTAAGTCATCAACGTAAGCATTGTCAATCTCATTTTTAAGGGCAGCTACATACTCATCCCGATAAATATCTACGGATAAATTATCAGTAACCTCATTACTAATAACGTTATTTAGCCTTACAACNATGTACTCATCCTTTGCTGGATCATAAATNCCCTCGTAGGAAGGAAGTTTGTCTTGATTCATACTAAATATTGCTCTAACGATAGGTTTAGAAATTCCTTGAGGGTCTACCTTGTCAATAACTAACTCATCAATCCATTCAACTTTTTCAGATTTAGATTCTAATTTTTTAATTAACGCCTCACCATCAGAAACCATTAGTTTTTGTGCATTACTTTTGATTAAAAATTCTTTTATTTCCTTTTTGGTGTCATCAAGTGTTCTTGGGGCGCTAGGCTTAAAATCTATCACTTGAGCTGAAATTAAATTGTTTGGAGAAACTTCAATTGCATTGATATTGGTTTTAAGTTCAATCGCTTCTGGATCAAATACGGCTTGAGCAAAAGCCTCATTGTTAAAAAATTTCGTCGCTGTATCAAGTGTCAACCACTGACTTTCCTGTATAGTTAAATCAAATTTATCAGCTGCTGGTTGGAGAGAATCTGATTTTTCATATATTAAGTTTGCAAATTCCTCAGCGCCCTCTGCATAAATTTGTTGGGCCTTAGCGTACAAAATTTCACCTTTGATTTGTGCCTTTACAGAGTCGAAGGTAACTTCTTCTCCCTTAATCTCTGTTAATTTGATAATATGAAATCCAAACTGGGTTTTAACTAATGGAGACACATCCCCTACTTTCATATCAAAAACAGTTTCATCAAATTCTTTTACCATCATCCCTCTAGAAAAAAATCCNAGATCACCGCCTTTTTTNGCAGATTCAGAGTCNTTGGAATGTTCTTTTGCTAGGTCATCAAATTTCTTGGGTGATTTAATAGCCCTATCTCTAACTGATTCAGCTAATTTCCTAGTTTCATTTAATTCTTCGTTGGTCATATCTGAATCTGTTGAAAGTAAGATATGTTTTGCTCGTCTCTCTTGTGAACCCTCAAATTGGGCTTTATTTTCCTCAAAATATTGCTTTACTTCCGCATCTGTAATTTTTACTTTTGGGAGAATTTCTGCAACTGAGTAAAGTAAAAAATTTACCTTTACCTGATCTGGCATAATAAAGTTGTTAGGGTTTGTCTCATAATAATTTTTAATTTCATCATCACCAACCTTAACCTTCTTCAAATAATCATCAAGCCTAAGCTCTAACATACTAATATCTCTTTTCTGATATGCTAAATTTACAAGCTTCTGGATTTTTTCTTTAGTTACAAAAATATACTTATTTATGCTGTCTTTAACTTGTTGTTTAGCTAGATCTTTACGAATCAATTCATCAAGTTTTTTAGGGGTCAAATTTTGCCTCATAGCTAAATTGTCATAAGCTTCCTGGTCAAATTTTCCATTTCTTTGGAACCCCGGCATCCCTAATATATATTGACTGAGTTGATTGTCACTAATAATAAAATCAGCTCTAATTACCTCTTGAGCTACTAACTTTGAGGCAATCATTCCATCTAGCACGCTCTTTCTAAACTCTGCAGTTTCAAAAATAGCAGGATCTGGGGGTGTGCTTTGATTTAGGAACTGATCTTTAACTCGATTTAGTGCATTTTGATAACTCTGAATAGTAATTGACTCTCCATTTACTTTTGCAGCATAAACATCGTCACCTATTGAGCTTAAATATGAATCAATTCCGAACAAAGCAAAAGGGATGATGATGATAACTAAGACAACTTTAGCAAATTTTGATTGAGTATTATTTCGTATTTTATCTAACATATTTTTTATAATCTGAATTTATGTATCCGACTTTTTATCACACATTAAAGTTCTTTTATTAAATCAATAAGCCAAACATATGGCTTATTGAAATATTTGGCGGAGTGGACGGGACTCGAACCCGCGACCCCCGGCGTGACAGGCCGGTATTCTAACCAACTGAACTACCACTCCTAAACTGGTGGGTGCTACAGGGTTCGAACCTGTGACATTCGCCTTGTAAGGGCGACGCTCTACCAACTGAGCTAAGCACCCAAATTGTCAAATTTGAGCTCGGCAATTTTACAATAAAGTTACGAACAATGCTAGCAAAATGCAGAGTTACTAATGAGAGATTGGCTTATCCATTCTCACATATTTCTTTTCTGGGTCATGACTAGTTTTAGTTTTACCCTTTTTCTTACTTGGCTTTCTCGTCAAAGCTAACTCTATTACCTGGTCTATCCATCTAACTGGAACTATGCTCAATGAATCTTTTACATCAGATGGTATATCTACCAAATCTTTCATATTTTGTTCAGGTATTAAAATCTTTTTGAGGTTACCTCTATGGGCTGCTAATAACTTTTCTTTTAATCCACCAATAGCCAATACTTCACCTCTTAATGTAATTTCACCTGTCATAGCAACATCATTGAAAACAGGTATGCTTGTCAGGCTTGAAATAATTGCAGTAGTGATACCAATACCGGCACTTGGCCCATCCTTCGGTGTAGCACCCTCTGGAAAATGAATATGTATGTCCTTTGTCTCATAAAAATCACTTTCAATTCCAAGAGCATCCGCCCTACTTCTTACCACACTCATGGCTGCATGAATGGATTCTTGCATTACATCACCCAATTTACCTGTGATAATTGTTTTTCCTTTCCCAGGAACAACTACTGTTTCTATAGTAAGTAATTCTCCACCGACTTGAGTCCATGCAAGCCCAGTCACCTGGCCTATCTGATTCTTTTTACTTGCAAGACCAATATCAAAAATCTTAACCCCTAAGTAATCTTGGATATTTTTATTGTTAACATTTATAGATTTTATTTTTTTATTTGTAAGTAATTTTTTTACAGCCTTTCTACATATTTTAGATATTTCTTGTTCCAGCTTTCGAACACCAGCCTCTCTCGAGTAGTATTGAATGATATCTTTGATGGCTTTGGACGTTACTTTAATTTCTGATTTTTTTAAACCATGGGTCTGTAATTGTTTCGGAAGAAGATGTTTTTTTGCAATACTTGCTTTTTCAGCTTCTGTGTAACCAGGTAATCTGATAATCTCCATGCGATCAAGAAGAGGTTCGGGAATGTTCATCGAGTTTGCAGTCGCTACAAACATTACATTAGATAAATCGTACTCTATTTCAGCATAGTGGTCGTTGAATGTGTGGTTTTGCTCCGGGTCAAGGACCTCTAGCAATGCCGATGAAGGGTCACCTCTAAAGTCTTGGCCCATTTTGTCAACTTCATCAAGGAGAAATAGTGGATTAGTAACTCCTGCCTTTGTCATGTTCTGTAAAATTTTGCCAGGCATTGAACCTATATAAGTTCTTCGATGACCGCGTATTTCTGCCTCATCTCTAACCCCACCAAGCGCCATTCGAATAAATTTACGATTAATTGCCTTAGCAATGCTCTGGCCCAACGAAGTTTTTCCAACCCCCGGAGGTCCTACAAGACACAAAATTGGGGCTTTTAATTTATCTACTCTTTGTTGAACGGCAAGGTATTCGACAATACGTTCTTTTACTTTATCAAGGCCATAATGGTCATTATCCAATGTTATCTCAGCAGCACTCAAGTCATGATTGATTTTTGTGCTTTTGCTCCAAGGGAGGTTAACGATTGTTTCAATGTAAGTTCTAACTACCGAAGCCTCAGCAGACATCGGTGACATCATTTTTAATTTCTTAAGCTCCGATAAGCATTTTTCTTTTGCATCGCTTGACATCTCCGTACTATTAATCTTATCTTGAAGTTCATCAAATTCTGCACCCTCATCTGAATCACCTAATTCTTTCTGTATAGCTTTAACTTGTTCGTTCAGATAGTACTCTCTTTGTGATTTTTCCATCTGTTTTTTAACCCGACCTCTTATTTTTTTCTCGACCTGAAGGATATCAATTTCAGCCTCCATTAGCTCTAAAAGTAAATTAAGTCGCTTTTTTACCTCAAATGTTTCTAATATTTTTTGTTTTTCAGATAATTTTAATGAAAGATTGGCAGCGATTGAATCAGCTAATCTTCCGGGTTCAGTAATTGATGTCAGAGAGGATAGGATTTCAGGTGGAATTTTTTTGTTTAATTTCACATACTGATCAAATTGAGAAAAAACTGATCTCATAAATGCCGTAGTATTTTTATCCTTAGGCTCTCGGGTTTTAACTAGTGTGGCTTGTGCTGTCCAAAAATCTTCCGTTTGCGTAAGTTTTTTTATATTTGCTCTTTGAAGCCCTTCCACTAAAACTTTTACAGTGCCATCAGGTAGTTTGAGTGTTTGAATAATAGTAGCCAAGGTACCAATTTTATATAAATCATTGGATTTTGGTTCATCTTGATTCGCAGATTTTTGTGCTACAAGAAGTATTTTTTTATCTCCGTCATTGGCTTTTTCAATAGCAGTAATAGACTTTTCTCTCCCAACAAAAAGCGGAATGACTAAATGAGGATATACAACAACATCTCTCAAGGGAAGNATTGGGTATGATTTATTCATATTAGTTTTTTTAATGTTTAGTTAAATTAAATTATGGTGGTGATTTTTATAAAATCAAGTTACTTCGGTTATTTTATCTGATTATTTTTTTTCTTATCTTCTGAATATACAAAATAAGGTTTTGTTTTGTCTTTAATTGAAGCTCTGTCGACCACAACCGTTTTTAAATTACTTATTCCAGGTAATTCAAACATAACCTCTTTGAGAGATTCCTCCATGATTGACCTTAATCCTCTAGCCCCTGTTTTCCTTATAATTGCCTGCGATGCTATTTCATCAATTGCATCTGGGCGAAACTCAAGCTCAACACCCTCCATATTAAATAATTTCTTAAACTGCTTTGTTAGCGCATTTTTAGGTTCGGTAAGAATTTTAATTAATGCATCTTTATCTAGTGACTCTAGGGAGGCAATCACTGGAAGGCGGCCAATAAACTCTGGTATCAAGCCATACTTTATAAGATCTTCTGGTTCAACATTAGCAATTATTTTCCCAATTTCTTTGCTTTCATCTTCACCATGAACCTCTGCACCAAAGCCTATGCTACTCTTCTCCGTCCTCTGTTGAATTATTTTTTCAAGACCATCAAATGCACCACCACATATGAAAAGAATGTTCGTAGTATCCAACTGAACAAATTCTTGATTGGGGTGCTTTCTCCCCCCTTGTGGCGGAATTGATGCAACCGTTCCTTCGATAAGCTTAAGTAGGGCCTGCTGGACACCTTCGCCTGATACATCTCTTGTAATTGAGGGGTTTTCACTCTTTCTTGAGATTTTATCAACCTCATCTACGTAGATAATACCTTTTTGAGCTCTCTCGACGTCATAATCACATTTCTGTAAAAGTTTTTGCATTACATTTTCAACATCCTCACCAACGTATCCTGCTTCAGTAAGGGTGGTTGCGTCTGCCATCACAAAAGGGACGTCTAGTAGTTCTGCCAGAGTTTGTGCTAAAAGTGTCTTGCCAGATCCAGTGGGACCAATAAAAAGTATATTACTTTTTGCAATTACAACAGGATCTTCCCCGTCACTTCCTAGCGAACTTAATCTCTTATAATGGTTATAGACAGCCACAGCCAAACTTTTCTTAGCATTTTCTTGACCAATAATATGTTCGCTTAGTTTTGAAAAAATTTCTTTAGGGGTGTATCGCTTATTTTCTTTTTTTTCTTTAGGTATATCTATGTTTGAATCATTTTCCTCAACGATAATGTCGTTACAAAGATCAACACATTCATCACAAATAAAAACTGATGGTCCAGCAATTAATTTTTTAACTTCTGTTTGATTTTTACCACAGAATGAACATAACAATGTTTTTTCTTTAGAGTCTTCAGCCATTTGAATCTTATTTTAAATTAGCTCTGCTATTAATTACTTTATCAACAATTCCATAAGCTACAGCATCTTCTGAACTCATAAAATTATCTCGATCTGTGTCTTCGGCTATCTTTTTAACTGGTTGTTTTGTGTGATGAGCTAAAATATCATTTAATTTAGATTTTAGATAAAGAATTTCTTTTGCATGTATCTCAATGTCAGATGCCTGACCTTGAAAGCCTCCTAGTGGCTGATGAATCATGACCCTAGAATTTGTCAAACAAAACCTTTTACCTTTAGCACCAGAAGTAAGTAACAACGCACCCATGCTTGCTGCCTGACCAATACATAAAGTACTCACATCCGGCTTTATAAATTGAATTGTGTCATATATGGCCATCCCAGCAGTTACTGAACCACCTGGTGAATTTATATATAACGAGATATCTTTATCTGGGTTCTCTGCCTCCAAAAATAATAATTGCGCCACCACAACATTAGCCATAATGTCATCAATAGGGCCAACTAAAAATATCACTCTTTCTTTAAGCAGTCTTGAATAGATATCGTAGGCTCTTTCTCCACGCCCACTTTGCTCAACGACCATAGGTATATAACCCAGATTATTTGCAGAGAACTTACTTATTGAATCAACAGTTTTAACCATTTGGCTGAAGCTCCATCAGCTCATCAAGCGATATATTCTTTTTTGACTTTTTACATTGAGTTAAAATCCACTCGACTACATTATCTTCTGTTGCAAGTGCTGCTGGCTCATTTAATCTTTGCTTATCTTCATAAAACCATTTAACAGCTTTATCGGGATCATCATAGTTGCCTGCAAAACTTTTAACCTTGTCTTTAATTTGGTCTTCATTTGCTTGAAGCTTATTTTTATCGATCAAGTTTGCTAGCACCAATCTTAATGCTGATGTCTCTCTTGCTCTTCCTTCAAACATTTCAGGTTGAAAGTTAATATCTTTGGCATTACCTCCCTGCCTTTCAATATTTTGCTGCATTGTCTGCATCATTCTATTTATTTCCATATTCAAAAGTGACTTCGGGAGCTCTATATTTGAAAGCTTTACCAACTCTGCAAAAATTTGTCTTTTAAGCGAAGCTTTTTTTCGCACGCTAACCTCATCTACCAAAGAAGCTTTGATTTCCTTATTCATCTGTTTAACATCACCAGAATCAACGCCTAAGCTCTTAGCAAATTCAGCATCGATCTTAGGTAATGAAGCTTCTGCAACATTAACCATCTTGATATGGTATTTAATAGTTTTATTGGCAAGTTGGGCAGGTTCATGATCTTTAGGATACTTCACCTCAAAGTCTTTTTCCTCGTTCTCCTTTACCCCAACAATTTGTTGGTCTATCTCTTTAACTCTTTTCACATCACCTAAGATGAACTCAATGTTTTCATTGCCTGTATCCTCAATTTTTTCCCCGTCAAGAAAGGATTCCATTTTAATATTAACTTTATCACCCATTTTAGAAGCTCTTTTGACGGGCGCAAAGGTAGACCTTTGTTTAGCAATTGTTTCTATCGTTTTCTTTACATCGCTATCTTTAACATCAGCTTCATAATCAGTAACCTTTACCTTCTTTACATCAATATCTTTCACTTCTGGAAAAATTTCGAAGGTCGCCGTAAACTCAAAATCGTCACTTACATTTGAAAGAGGTTCATGTTGAATGTCTGGCATACCTGCAACTTGAATTTTATTTTCCTCAATAACACTTCCAAACTTTTCCTCAATCGCTTTCGAATAGACTTCTGTTTTGATGTCAGGGCCATATTGTCTTTTTATAATACTCAATGGAACTTTACCAGGCCTAAAGCCTTGAACGCGTGCAGTTTTGGTTAATTGCTGAAAACGTTGATTGATTTGATCTTGTAAGGGTGCTACAGGCACAGTAACCTTAACCCTTCTCTCGATATTACTTATTTTTTCTAAAGCTTCGGCCATTAATAAATTCCCAAAAATTGGTGCGAAAGGAGAGACTCGAACTCTCACGCCTTGCGGCGCTGGTACCTAAAACCAGTGCGTCTACCAATTCCGCCACTCTCGCTTGTTTTAGTAAACGTGTATCTATAATAAGCGCGTATTATATCAGTTTAGTCAAAAATGGTATCGAAAAATTCAATCTAAATTATTACTTGGTAGATATCCGACAATTACTTTAAAATTGTTTGAATTACAACACACGAGTAAAAATTATAAATCTTAAAAAAATGAATATTAAAATTACATATATTTTAAGAAAAATTTCATTAATTTTATTTTTCTTTTTTTTACATGCTTGCAGCTTTATCGAATACGAAGAGAAGCCACTAAATATCAATGAAGTTCATCATAATAATAAGCAATCTAATTTTAATGACCCCGAGTTTTTATCATACTTAAAAGAAAATAATTTTGATGGAGCGAGTATTCCATTTGGGAGCTGGGGGCTTGATGAGCTTTTAATTGCTCAACAATATTTCAACCCCCAATTAAAAACTGCTGATTTAGAATTACAATATATCCAAAGTAATGAAAAAATTGCTTCATTGAGGCCTCTATCTTCCTTGGGTGCCAGGTACGAGAGAGGAGATATTGATAGCGCTAGTGACAATTTTTTTCATTTTGACTATACATTTACCTATGAAACGGCAAATAAAAGATTGATTCGGTATGAGCTAGCATTTAACGAAACACAGATAGCTCTTCTTGACAAAGAATTAGTTCATTGGAATTTAAGAAACAGTTTGATTTTAAGCCTGACAGAATATATAAAAAATCAAGAACTAATTCATATACTAAAAAATAAAATTCGTCTCCAGCAATCAATTGTCCATATGGTTCAAAAAAGGCTAAATTATGGCCTAGTTTCAAAAGTTGAGTTACTACGTGAAAAAATTCAATTCAATTCAATTCAAAAGGAATTAATGAAACATCAAAACCTTCAATTAAATATTACAAAAAATATGGCCACACTTATTGGCTTTAGCCTAGAGCAATTTAACTTATTAGCGATAGACCTTAAGAAAACGAAAGATAAAATATCTTCAAGTCTTTCAAAATATTTTACAGATATTGATCAGAGTAAAATGCTTTCAACTGCCCTATTAAATAGAATTGATTTAAGGCAAAAATTAGCACAATATGCAGTCGCTGAGGCCAATCTAAAGCTAGAAATTGCAGAACAGTATCCGGATATGACATTTTCACCTGCTTATATTTATGACTTTGGTTATAATGTTTGGGGGTTGGGCATACAAACACTTTTAAAGACACCCGAAAGAAATAAAGCTTATATAGATCGTGCAAAATTATTTCGAAAGCTTGAGGCAAGTAAAGTGACAAATTTTGAGCTAGAAATTAACAATCAAGTGGAGGAGTTGTTTTTATCTATACAAAAGAACAAAGAACACATGGAGGCCGTTAAGCAATCTTTAGCATCAAAAGACCTGCTAGTTAACCAGCTTCAAGAAAGATTCCGTGAGGGGCAAATTGATAGAATGGAGCTTGAAAAAGAGATGTTTAGCTTGTTTGATATTGAATTCGAGCTTCATCGAGCCACACATGCGTCGATTGAGTTAGGGGTTATCGCCGAAGGCGTTCTTCAGGACCAATTATTTCCAACTTCAATTAATTACGGTCTATGAATAACAAAACAACCATTGTCATAATTACACAAACATTAATTATTGTTGTATTAATTTGGATTATTATTCTCTTAGGTGATAAAACAATTATCGGAATCAATCCTGACGAAGAAGAATCTGATGAAGAGGTTGTGATCGACTATACAACCATAATAAATGGTATTACCCAAATTAAGCTTCCAAGCTCTGTTGAGGCAAATAGTAATATTCAATATAGGCCGTTAGAATCAACTCAAATTAATCAGAAAAAACTCAATTACGGCTTGGTGCAAAATATTTCTCAACTCACCAAAGCAAAGACAAACCTAGCAAACATTAATCATCAAATAGAAAAGTTAAATCACCAACTTAAACATGAAAAAAACCATTTAGAGGCACTTAAAGTGCTTAATGCAGACGATAAGAATATTTCTGACCTTGCAATCAATACTAAACAGATTGAAATTAGCGATTTAGATAACGAGATAAATATTCATGTAAGTGAGAAAATTAATATACTGAATATGGTTAAGCAACAGTGGGGGGGAGTTTTTGTTGATGCCTTAAAAAATAAAAATCATCCATTAAATAAAATTTTAAAAAATAAAAATCAATTAATTAGTTTATCCATTACACAGGGTGATCGTGAACAAACTCCCCCAAAAAACATTGTAATCATACCTTCCGTCTCAAGCACATCCGAAATTAAAGCAAAGCTCTTAGCACGATCCCCCATAGTAGATAAATCAATCATAGGTAAAAACTTCTTCTACGTTACAAATAATAATAAATTAACAATTGGCGAAAGAATATCTGCCTACGCTTTANAATCAAATTCAAACCAAACNTTCCTACTCGTTCCAAACTCCTCAGTTATCTGGAGCAATGGCCAACCTTGGGCCTATGTTCGAATAAAGGATAATGGAAATTTTGTAAGGCGCTCACTTCAAGGTATGCATGAGGCCGAAAATGGATGGATTATTCCTGCAGGTAAAATTAAAATGGATGATGAAATAGTAACGAATGGTGCGCAATTACTTCTTTCAGAGGAATTTAAGTATCAAATTAAGAACGAAAACGAGGATTAAACCTTAAAATGGGATCAGTTATTCGTTTTTCTATCCGCCATCCAGGTGTGATAATTGGGTTAGCTTTTATCATCATAGCCTATGGGATTTATCAGATAAAACAAAGCCCGCTTAATGTATTTCCTGAATTCTCCCCCACCCAGGTCATCATTCAGACTGAAGCGCCAGGATTCTCGTCAAATTTAGTTGAAACAGTAATTTCAAAACCCATAGAACAAGCTATATCAGGGACTATTGGAATCAAACAAACACGGTCACAGTCTATTCCAGGACTCTCTGTGGTAACTGTAATCTTTGAAGAAAATACAGATATTCACCAAAATAGACAGGCTGTCTCAGAAAGTCTTTCAAAATTAATCAGGGTACTGCCTACTGGAATTATTCCAACTATTGCCCCACTTACCTCCTCTGCCTCAAGCGTCCTTGGAATCGGTATTTACTCAGAGAGTAAAACTTTGTCAGAGTTACGTACGGTTGCCGAGACACTTATAATTCCTCAATTAATCTCAGTTTCGGGTGTTGCAGATGTGAATAGGTTTGGTGGAAAAGTAAGGCAATTACACATCGAAATTATCCCTCAAAAACTTTACCAGTACAGTATTTCTATTGGTGACATTCTTCAGGCAGTCAAGAACTCAACTCTCGTTATGGGTGGTGGCTATATCGAAAATGCCAATCAAAGAATAATAATTAATACTGATGGGCAGTCAAAGACAATCAATGAAATTGAAATTGCGCCTATTAAAAGCATTAATAATAATGTCATTAAAATAAGGGATGTTGCAAACGTTAAGGAAAGTTTTGAGCCATCAATCAGCGCAGCATCAATTAATGGTAAGCCTGGAGTCTACCTTTCTGTACAGGGGAAATTGAAATTGCGCCTATTAAAAGCATTAATAATAATGTCATTAAAATAAGGGATGTTGCAAATGTTAAGGAAAGTTTTGAGCCATCAATCAGCGCAGCATCAATTAATGGTAAGCCTGGTGTCTATCTTTCTGTACAGGGTCAATTAAATGCTGATACGTATAAATTAACTCAACAATTAGAAAGTGCTTTAAAGTTAATTGAGCCTTTATTAAAAAATCAAAATATTGAAATTATTCCCGACCTATTTAAGCCTTCAAATTTTATTGATGCGTCTATAAAGGGTCTAAGGGTTGATATTATTATCGGGGCTTTTTTTGTAATTTCTATTCTTTATCTTTTCCTTTTTAATTTTAAAACAGCCTTTATCTCTGCTGTTGCAATACCGCTATCCCTTCTATCTGCAATATCAGTCATGAGCTATTTTAATTTTGGTCTTAATGTGATGGTTATAAGTGGCTTAGCAATTGCGCTTGGTGAAGTGGTTGATGATGCAATTATTGATGTTGAAAATATATTTAGAAGAATGCGACAAAATAAACAAAAAAAACAACCCCTCCCTCTCTATCAGGTTGTTTTTAACTCCTCAATGGAAGTACGAAAATCAGTCGTGTTTGCAACAGTTATTATTGTGCTAGTTTTTCTACCGCTGCTATCGCTCTCAGGTGTCGCAGGAAAGCTCTTTGGTCCACTAGCGATCGCATATATTTCATCGATCACCGCATCCCTTTTTGTTGCTCTAACAATCACGCCCGCCCTATGTTATTTGATGATTGGTTATTCAGACATCAAGGTTGAGGATTCACCTGTTGTTAGTTTCTTAAAAAAGAAATATGAGATTATTTTGTTGCACATAGAAAAACAATCCAAATTAATTATTTTTTCATCTCTTTTTATTATTGCCATTGGGTTGTCGTTTTTACCATTCCTTAAAACACAATTCATTCCGCCGCTACACGAAGGTCATTTTATAATGCATATGACCTCATTTCCTGGAACATCTGAACAAGAGTCAATTAGGGTTGGCAATCTTGTGACAAAAAAATTAGAAAAAATTGAAGGGATAAAATCGATTGCGCAATGGGTTGGTAGATCGCCATTAGGTGCCGATACATTCGGTACACATTATAGTGAATTTGAAATTGAATTAGACAAGGG
>JGI26262J51727_1000152_pt1 | contig 39844 bp, 38 predicted proteins | sample SaaInlV_150m_DNA_3_FD_51727 | JGI IMG/M metagenome (IMG submission 51727)
CCTGTATGAAACGCCTCTGGCTTAAATAGCCTCCTCACGGGGGCTTTTTTGTTTATAAAAGAGACACCCACATTGTTGGGTGATTATTGTGTAATTTTTAGTATGAAGCGTCGTGATTTTTTTAAAATAGCCGCTGGAACGGTTGCCGCAATGGCTTCAAAAAACGTGTGGGGGCAAGTGCCAACTCGACCAAATATTGTTGTTATCGTAGTTGATGATATGCGTTTCGACGAATATGGATCGGGAGGACATCCTTATCTTAAAACCCCTCATATTGATGCCTTAGGGGCCTCAGGAGCAACCTTTACAAACGCATATCATACAACCCCTTTATGTTCGCCAAACAGGGCAAGTATTTTAACGGGGCAGTATACATCCAAACATGGCGTTTTGGACAATTCTTCCAGATCCCTAGCCAGTCATAAACTCCATACTTTTGCTCAAGAGCTCCAAAAATCAGGGTATGAAACTGCCCATGTTGGCAAATGGCACATGGGGAACGATGCCTCCCCTCGGCCTGGATATGATTATTGGGTAAGTTTTCAAGGACAAGGGAAATCATATGACCCAGACTTATATGAAGATGGTAGAATCCATAATGTAAAAGGATATGTCACTGATATTTTTACAGACCGGGCTATAGATTTTATTTCCAGAGAGCGAGATAAACCGTTTATGGTTTATGTTGGACACAAAGCAATTCATCCTGAAATTCAACAAAAAGATGATGGTGGGGTTAATTTAAAGGGCGGTAAGAATTTTATTCCAGCATCAAGGCATAAAGGCCATTATAAAGATAAAGTTTTTCCAAGAAGGCCAAATTTTGGTATGTCCGATAGTGTTCGGAAAAATAAACCTGTTTTAGCAAAGGCAGTGGATTTTAAGAATAGTGATGAGATTCAAAACTCTTTCGGAAAGGAAATTTTAGATGGATTAATTTCTGAGGAAACCATTCAGAGAAGAGCTGAAATGATGTTGGCTGTTGATGAAGGTGTAGGACGTATGATCGCAACTCTTGAAAAAAAAGGTTTGAAGGAGAATACGGTTTTTGTTTTGATGAGCGACAACGGTTATTTCTTTGGAGAACATGGTTTAAGTATTGAGCGAAGATTGCCTTATGAAGAAGCTATTAAATGCCCGCTCATTATTTCTCATCCCGTTTCTATTGAAAAAGACACGAGAATTGATGACTTTGCTTTATCAATCGATATTGCACCAACAATTTTAAATGCCACAAAAACAAGTATTCCAAAGCGGGTGCAGGGCAGGTCACTTTTGCCACTCTTACAAGGAAATAAATCAGATTGGCGCAAGTCTTTTTTAGTGGAATATTTTGCAACAGAAAAACCTTTCCCTTGGACCCATAATTTGGATTATAGGGTGGTTAGGCTAGGACAGTATAAATATATTAGATGGAATAAAGAAGATGATGGCCATGAGCTTTATGATTTGAAAAATGATCCCTTTGAGCAGATAAACCTCGCCCTTAATCCAGCTTTTAAAGGAATAAAGGAGCAGGCTCTTAACGAAATGGAGAGTTTGGTAGTTGAATCTTTAGGGTTTTGAACACAAAATTTAATTGGGGAATTATTGGCACTTGGTCCAAATCACTTTCAAATAAGCTGAAAATGACAAGGAATTATTTAAAAAAGGATTTCGTGCTAGAATTAAATCTCCACATCCAGCAACAAGAAAAGAAGCCCTTTTTTATAGCTGTTTTGGTTGTATAGTTCTTACAATATTTTTCATAATATATATTCATAACGCAGAAAAAAGACCATATTATTAAACGCTTAAATATCGGTATTTTAAAAAATGAAACGCCTCTGGGTCAAATAGCCTCCTCACGGGGGCTATTTTGTTTATAAAAGAGACACCCACATTGTTGGGTGATTCTGTGTAATTTCCTGTATGAAACGCCTCTGGCATAAATAAAGGAGAATAAAATGAATCTTAATACATTATTCAAAATAAATGTTTTTGTTTCCGGTCTGTTTGGACTTGGATTCGTCCTTGCACCTGAAGCTACATTGACACCATACGGTTTATCGCAGGAAATAATTGATGGATCTGTAATGATTGCCAGATGGTTTGGTGGTGCTAATATTGGGTACGCTATATTATCTTGGATGATGAGTAATTCACAGGATTCTGATGCAAAAACAACTGTAGCAAAAGCCTATAGTATTGGTTTTGGCATCAGTTTTTTAATCAGCATTCAGAATCAATTGTCAGGAGAAATTAATTTTCTTGGATGGTCAACAGTGATCATATTTGCCGCCTTTTCAATTGCCTTTGGGAAATTCGCTTTTAAAAAATAACGCGGGCTACAATTCAATAATGTGGGATGCCACCAATGATTTGGGTGAGCAAGTAGGTGCAGGGGTCTACCTATATCAGCTGCGGGCAAATCAGTTTGTTAAGACAAGGAAGATGGTTTTACTTAAATGAAACGCCTCTGGGTCAAATAGAGTAGGGGGGAAGTTATTTCACATACCACATACATACCAAAATTTGTCTAAATATGTCTTTTCATGTCTTTGTAGGTACAAACAAAAAACCCACCGATTAAGATGGGTTTCTTGTCGATAGATAACACTTACCGAAGAGTGATCCGGGTGAGACTCGAACTCACGACCAATGGCTTAAAAGGCCACTGCTCTACCAACTGAGCTACCGGATCAACTTAGCAATTTTCTTTACCTTAGAGAACTCGGTAGCGAAGTTGTCTGTCCCGCAGAATGCGGGAAGCTACCGGATCATATAAAAAGGTTGAGAACGCTTCAAAAATTGGTGGCAAAGTTAAGTTAATATCCCTGCGATTCACAGGGAAAAAGCGTCAATCTATAGACCCCTCTATACAAGTTGTATCAAAACCGCCACGGGTATTATAAATTGTGGTAATACGAATTCTATCCGAATTTAAAACTGTTTTTAAATCATTGTAAATTCGCTGGGTAACATTCTCTTGATAAATACCAACATTTCGAAAACTAATGAAATAATATTTTAGGGATTTTAGCTCAATACATTTCCCACCCACGGGATAATATTCAATTTTAACATAGGCCAAATCTGGTAACCCACTGAAGGGACAAACAGCACTAAACTCATCTGTTTCAGTCATGATATATTGGTTGGGACTATCGAACGAGAAAGTCTCCATTAGTTCAGGTTGAATATGATCTTCCCCTTTAAATGAAAATTGTTTACCTGCCGGTTTAGCCATGTTTATCCTCGATTAAGAATGGTATTGGTTGCATGAATGCGTTTTTCAATTTGTTCTCCGTTATTGAATATATGTGTTAGTATAATTATTCTCCAATGGGCAAAATTATTTAGGATATGTTAATGGATCTGTGATGTTTGCTTCTTTGAAGCCTTTTATCCGAAGGGTACATGCATCACAGTGGCCACATGGATTTGCATTTTCAAAAGGGTCATAACATGATCGTGTAAGGCCGTAGTCCACACCTAATTTTATACCTCTTTTAATAATATCAGCTTTGTTCATTTCCATCAAAGGNGTATGAATAATAAATTGATTATTTCCTTCAACCCCAGATTTTGTAGCGATGTTNGCCATCGATTGAAATGATGCAATATATTCAGGGCGACAATCGGGATANCCACTATAATCGAGGGCATTCACACCAATAAAGATATCATTGGCTNTGAGTACTTCGGCATAAGCGAGTGCAAAGGAAAGAAATATTGTATTTCTTGCCGGTACATACGTCACTGGGATTTCATCTGAAAGTATTGAATCGCCTCTGTCTTTTGGTACTTCGATTTCGTCTGTGAGTGCAGAGCCACCAAATAAACTTAAATCAATATCTGATATTAAATGGTCCTTGGCCCCAAGAGAATTGGCAATTTTCCGGGAAGCATCAATTTCGATTTTATTTCGTTGGCCATAACGGAATGAAAGGGCAAAAGGTGTAAATCCTTCCTTTTTAGCGATAGCTAAACAGGTTGTGGAATCCAATCCACCGGATAATAAAATGACAGCTTTTTTCATATGATTTAATATTATTTTGGCAATGAAATTACGCATAATTACACTCTTGAAATCGAATTCAGAATCACCTATTTTCTAGTCAGTATATTGAAAAAGTGGAATGGATTACTGTATGAAAAAATGGATATTACTATTCAGCCTTTTTTGGGGATGTCAAGAAGATCAGCCTGAGCCATTTGATGAAACGTTGCCAAAAATTGATTTTACCAAATTCAGTATTGTTGCATCGGGTGGCGGATTTGGCATGCCAACAACTTATGCTTTATCATTTTTTGCCACAATAATAAATCAAACTGATAATGTATTTAAAACCTATCGCCAGAATATTAGTTTTACCGCAGCCAATGGGAATCAGGTTAATGGACAAGTCACATTACCCATGTTTCGATGGCTCTGCCCCTTTGACACGCTGAACGGTGGTGGGAATTCAGTTAGTTTTGAAGAGGGATTTATTGATTCTGTCATTACTTGGGAAATGATTGAAACTGGAACAATTATAACATATGGGGTTGGAGACGAATGTGATGACTAAGGTCGCTGAGCCACCATCATAATTTCTACCAGAGCGTCTCGAGGGATTCGCGCTGCTTCAACCACTGCTCTTGCCGGAGGCCTTTCATTAAAATAGGTAGCATATACCGAATTCATGGCCTTATAGTGATTTAAATTCGATAGAAACACTTGGGTCTGGACCACATCATCGAACTGATACCCGGCCGCATCCAAAACAGCATTTAAATTTTGCATCACACGGCGGGTCTGAACTTCTATACCGCCTTCAACCAATTTTCCTGATGAAGGATCCAAGGCGATTTGACCGGCAAGATAAAGGGTGCCATCAACCAATATTGCTTGGGAATATGGCCCGATAGCTTTGGGTGCTTGATCGGTGGCAATTACTTTTATTAACCTATTTGATTCACTTTCACATGCTGTAAAAAGAACAGCTCCCATGAAGANTATTTTTTTTATCATCAAACGCCGTTTTTTAATATAGTCTCCATGGCATCGGAAAAACGGTCGATTTCTTCAATGGTGGTATATACATGTGGTGTGACGCGGCATCCAGTAAATTCTTTATGGTTGATAGCCACAACAAAAATACGATATTTACTCCAAAGGTGTTTTGCCACATCAGATGTTTCAATCCCTTCAATCTGAACCGTAGCAATGGCACATCCTTTTTTTGGGTTTAAACTTGTATGGAGTGTAATNCCATCGTGTTTTAGCAATCTTTTTGCCCAACGATCCCTCAAATAGGTTAGACGTGCCTCCTTATTTTTACTGCCGATTCCCTGGTGAAAAGTTAGGGCATCACCAATAGCGAGATAATTTGCTGCAGGGTGGGTCCCGATTTCTTCAAATTTTCGGATATCGTCTTTACCACATTCATTTGATGCTTGGAGTGGCCATAATCCAGGGATTTTATTTTTCCGGACATAAAGCATTCCAGTACCGTGGGGGGCGCATAACCATTTATGCAGACTGGTTGCATAATAGTCACACTCTAGGTCAGTCATGTCAAAATCGAAATGTGCAAAGGCGTGTGCCCCGTCAACAATGACAGGGATATCGTATTTTCGTGCCATGCGGACTACTTTTTTCACTGGCAGAATTTGACCGGTAAGGTTTATCATATGGCACATGAGAATCATTTTCGTTTTGGGTGTAATATTTTTTTCAAACAAATGAACTATCTCATTATCATTTTCGGCCGGCACCGGAATTTTAAACTGCTTCATCACAATACCATCCCGGCATTCTCGCTGNTTAAATGTATTAATCATACGNCCATAATCCTGAGTGGTGGTGAGCACTTCATCACCAGAGGATAAGTCCAGCCCATTTTGTACAATCTGCAGTCCTTCTGNTGCATTCCGTGTGAGCGCAATTTCCTCAGGACTGCATTTAGAAAACCGGGCCAGCCTTCGACGAACGGGTTCACGTTGGGGTTCCAGGATTCGCCACATAGAATAGGCAGGTGACGTGTTGGAAAAATCGAGATGCCGTTTCATGGCTTCCTGCACCACCCTGGGTGCGGGGCTAACACCGCCATTATTCAAGTTAATCATACTTCGGTCAGCCGTGTACCCTTGCTGGATTTCGCGCCAGAAGGATTCATCTCTGGCAATATCTTTTGGATTCCCGGCTGTACTTCGAATTCCTGATAATGCTTTAGCCATTAATGTGGGGTTGGCCATGACTACTGAGGCTACAGCTGCCGGTTTGGCGATGGTATCAAAAAATTGACGTCGATTGATATTCTGCATAAGACCTCCAATAAATATGTAATTAAAGCAGGGGTAAGTTTAATGCCTGTATGAATAAATAGCAAACTTGAGAGTCGTTAACAAAAATGTGCCCGCGGGAGGATTTGAACCCCCGGCCAAGTGATTAAGAGTCACCTGCTCTACCAACTGAGCTACACGGGCTAAAATGGGGTTAAAAAATTATGGTTTTTTATTTCATTCCCAAAGAAAATTCACCACTTAAAGTGATACTTTAAACCTTGCAGAAAAAAAAGTTAAAAAAACAAATAATCCCTATTGCGTTCAATTTTTCTATGCCGTTATATTGGGGGACCTCTTTGGAAGGATTCTTGATAGAATTCGAATAAAAGGGGTTGGTAAAAGAAAAAGTGATTAGGCTCTGGGTTGGCGTTCGGGGCCTTAATTTCGGAAATTAGCCGCAGCATTTTCATGAAACATTGAAGATTTTGCGGCATTTCCTTTTTTAGGGGTAAATTCCCAATGTTAATTGAAAATGGGGGCGATCGGTTTCGACGGGATATGCGTCGTCTTAAATGGCATATCGAGGCCCAGGCATCTCGTTAATCACCTGGAAAAACCATAAATGCCGATTACGGCTACATGGCCGCTGCTTAATTAAGCTGGCCCGTCCTGGATTTGGTGCGCCTATGGCCGGATTCAAGGACGTCAATTTCATAGGCTGGTTCTGATTGTTGTCTGTGATATCAGAATAAGACATTAACAGACTTTGCTCATAATGGCTGTGTCAACGGAGCAGTTATGGGTAAGCCTAATCCGCTTGACTAAATATGTAGATGTTTATTGTGATTCTATTTCGGACGGGAGTTCGATTCTCCCCGCCTCCACTTCATTTAAGCGATCATGATCGCCTTCATTCCGTTCCGGAGGCCAAGTTCCATAATATTTTATAATCTATTAAAGATTGTCTCGACACCGTTTATGACAAACTGCACGGCAATTACCATGAGCATGAGTCCCATAATACGTTGAATAACACGCATACCAGTAAGTCCAATTTTAATACTTAATCGATCCCCTGCTCTCAGAATATAATAAAATATAGTCATGGTAATTAAGACGGCGACCAACAACGTACCAAGACTATAAGTTGTTGGTGTTTTTGCTGATAGAAGCATGACACCCGTAATCGCACCAGGACCGGTAATCAATGGAATACCAATGGGGCTGATAGCTATTTCATCAGCATCTCCCGTTTCTTTAAATTCTTCTTGTTCAGTATCCGTTGTTCTTGTGCGTCCCACCTTAGCTTCCAACATGCGAAGACCACTTCGAAAAAATAAAATGCCCCCCATTATTTGAAATGCTTCAACGGTAATACCATAAAGTTTAAATATTATGGAACCGAGAATGGTAAAGACAAGAAGTGTGATCGTGCCGGTGCTCACACCTTTTTTTGCGATTTTTAATCGGTCGTCAAGTGTAAATCGTTCTGTCATTACTACAAATATTGGCGTAATGCCTAGTGGATTTATTACTGTAAATAGAGTTGTAAAACATAGAATGAGGAATTGAAGTTCCGTGTCGATAAAACCAGACATTTACATTTTTTCCGGTGACGAGATACCCAATAACCCCAATCCATTTGAAAGAATGATTCGAGTGGCTCTCGCAAGGGCGATTCGAGCATTCGTCAGATCAGAATCATCAGTGATTACGCGGCATTCAGCATAAAATTTGTGAAAGCGATTTGCCGTTTCATGTAAATATGTCGCGATTGTTTGAGGCTCTAGAGACTGAAGCATGCTTTCAGTGATGGTTTGAAACTCCTCCAGCTTTTTTAATAACTTAATCTCGGTTGGGTTATTTAATAATGTAGAATTGAATTCACAGTCTGTAGATATCNCCATGGATTCACCATGTTTGATAATGTTACAAATTCTGGCATGGGCATATTGAAGATAATACACCGGATTTTTTTCAGATTGGTCGGCGGCCAAATCTAAATCAAAATTGAGATGGGTATTCATGCCACGCATAATAAAAAAGTAACGCACGACATCCGCACCGACTTCATCCACCAGATCATCCATTGTAACAAAATTTGCTTTTCGCGTGGACATTTTTATCTTTTCTCCACCACGAAGCAAAGTAACAAATTGGTAAATAAGTACGCGAATATTGTCTGTGTTTTCACCAAGCGCATTCAACGCCAATAATACATCTGGATATGCATCTGTGTGGTCCGAACCAAAGATATCAATAATGAGATCAAAACCACGGGCAATTTTATTTCTGTGATAAGCTGTGTCTGGTACACGATAGGTAGGTTCACTTGAACTTTTGATATATACACGATCCTGGTCTTTGCCTAAAGCCGAGGCTTTAAACCACGTTGCACCGTCTTTTTCATAAATAAGATCTTTACTTTTGAGTTCTTCAAGAAATCGGTCAATGTCGCCATTCTCATAAAAAGTTTTTTCATTGGTGAACTGATCAAAATGGATACCAAGATTATTCAAACTTATTTTGATATCAGCAAAAATGGTTTTTTCAGCTTGTTCCTTAAAGATTGGATCTTCAGTTGATAAATCTCTTCCTTTGTCCTCCAAGATGGTTTGGGCTATATCTTTAATATAAGTTCCTTGATAACCATCTTCCGGAAATTCAAAATGTGTACCTAAAATTTCGAAATAACGGGCTTTTACTGATTCACCCAGTATTCGCATTTGGCGGCCCGCATCGTTGAAATAATATTCCCGGGTAACATCATATCCATGCCATTCGAGAATATTTGAAACGGTATCACCCAAAACAGCATTCCGCCCATGCCCTACAGTAAGAGGTCCAGTTGGATTTGCACTCACAAATTCTACATTGGCTTTTTTGCCTTTGCCGGAAAGGCCACGCCCAAATTGATTGTTTGTTAATATTTCGGATAAAATTTGGTAATAATAGGTCGGAGCTATTTTGAAATTGATAAATCCGGGTGGCGTAACGGTAATTTCTTCAATAAGCGTTACTGAAACATCAAGATGATCCTTGATATTATTTGCAATTTGAATGGGCGTTATCCCTGTATCTTTTGTAAGTGTGAGGGCTACATTGGTTGCAAAATCACCAAAATCAGGATTATTTGGATGAGATAGCTTTATATCCCGCTTTGGAAGCCCAAGAGCGGAAAGAGAATCAGTCAGCGATTGTATTAACTGGGGTAAAATCATCATCAGAGTATTCAGTTGTGGGTGCATCAGCCCAAAGTTTTTCAATTTGATAGTAATTTCGTTCAGTGGTTCGAAAAATATGAACAATAACGTCAATATAATCCAACAATATCCAATTCAGTTGTTCATATCCCTCAACACGGATTGGTTTGTGATCTGTGTTTCTCCGAACGGAATCAGCAATCGCTTTCACCTGGATATCGGTTTCAGCTGAACAAATAATAAAATAATCGGTAATACTTGTCAGTTTTTTCACATCAATACTAAGGATTTGATCTCCTTTCATATTCAATGCTATTTGAGCAATTTGCGATGCCAAATCACTAGAAGTGATCGCAACAGCAGATGAAGTATTTGTCAAAGTGTTAAGCTTAATTATTTAAATAAGATTGTATCGGTGGAATCGTATGATAATCTTTACCGATAATCAATGTAAGATCAACATCTATATTGGGATCTACTGACGTTATAATTTGTTCTTTATTTTCAATATCAAAACCCAGTGCGGCGGCAACAAATTTCATTCCTTTTACATTTTCATTTCTTTGGATCAGGATAGTCTTGGCATATTCAAAATGGTCTGCATTCTCGGAACGAACCACATCCACTTGTTTTTTTCTTAATAGATCTGAAAATTTTGCAGCGAGGCCCGGTTCTCCACATCCATTTAATATCTCAACTTCAACCTCAAATATGGGGTTTTCTTCATAAATATCTATGGCCAGCTTAGGGGTATCAGGCAATGATGGGAATTTGACTTCTATTGGAATACCGCTTTGTGTTTGCCTACCGGAAAAGGAGAAAATAAAGGCAACCAACAAAAGAGACATAACAGCAATGCCGGTGTTGATTAACCCCATGCGCTGTTTTTTGCCCCGAGAATTTTTTCGAGTACCTGAAATTTTTTTGAATNATTTACTGCGTTTTAACTTGGCCACTATCGCGTATGATACAGGCTAGAGTATGGGCTGGCNTAGCCATACCTTGGATAATTATTCATGCTGAATTTCACAAATAAATTTTCAGTAGGTTGATAATCCAAGCTGGCGCCATAATAAATTTGAGATCCACCGAGTCCGTTTTTTGCATAAGGGTTAATACCACCCATGGGTGAAGCTAAGCTAAACTGGGTAGACAAGGTCAAATTATTTTTTAACATATAATTCATTTGATTTGTATAGGCACCAACAGACATTGATTGACCGCCGAAACTCATCATACTCATTCCAAAATTATGGTTCATGGAAAAGCGACTGGGGTCTATCAATGATAATCCTTGGGCATGGGATAGCCCACGTGTATTTACCGGAACACTTTGATTGGGTATTTGCGAACGAAATTGTCCGAATGCCAGAGCAGAGAGTACGGCAAGAGTTGTTATTCCTTTAATGATCGGCTTCATATCTATGGTAAAAGTACAAAGAAAAGACCGTATTTGTTCCAGTCAATTTTGATTTATTTTCGACNATCAATTACAGCGCCACCCAGACATTCATTATNACGGTAAAAAACGACAGATTGTCCGGGTGTAATGGCAAATTGTGGTTTGTCAAATACCACCGTACATCGATCTTGAGATAATTCAGTAATTTTACATTTCTGATCTGATTGTCTATATCTAATTTTAGCTGAAAGACCGGATAAATCCTCAGGCACTAATCCACGGATCCAATGAATCTGATCTGCGAATAATTGTTTATGATAAAGTGCCGGATGGGTGTGTCCCTGGGCGACAATTAGAACATTTCGATATAAATCTTTTTCAGCTACAAACCAAGGTGCCTCAAGTTTACCATATCCACCACCTATACCCAGACCTTTTCTTTGGCCTATTGTATAATACATAAGGCCATCATGCTTTCCACATTCTTTTCCATCAATTGTTTCAATCATCCCCGGATTCGACGGAATATATTTTTTCAAAAATTCTTTAAAAAATTTCTGTTCTCCGATAAAACATACACCGGTACTATCTTTTTTCGCATGATTAACTAAACCGGATTCTTCCGCTAATTTACGAACCTCTTTTTTCTCAATATCACCAATAGGAAATATGCTTTTTGATAGGGCATTTTGGCCCAGTAAATAAAGGAAATAACTTTGATCTTTCCCCGGATCCAACCCTTTGAGAAGTTTAAAATCTCCATTTGATTCATCTATAATTGAATAATGGCCCGTGGCGATTTTTTCAGCTCCCAATTCTAAGGCATAATCCAAGAAAGCTTTGAATTTGACTTCACGATTGCACAGTACATCTGGATTTGGCGTACGCCCCTTTTTATATTCATCAATAAAATGTTGAAAGACCTTATCCCAATATTCTTGAGAAAAATTTACACTACGAAGGGGCAATCCCAAGTGATCACACACGGCCAATGCATCTTTATAATCTTCCTCAGCAGTACAATATTCATCATCATTCCCCTCCCAATTCTTCATGAATACACATTCCACATCAAAACCTTTTTTTTGGAGGAGAAGGGCGGTGACAGAACTGTCTACCCCGCCACTAATACCGACTATAATACGATTATTCATTCGTGAATTGATTCAATGCCATGACGAGTGCAGTTACGTCTTCCTGAGTATTGTCGCGGCCGAAACTAAATCGAAGAGTAGAAATATTTTGTGATTCGGGAATGCCCATCGCTTCCAAGACAGGAGAGGGTTTGACCGATCCTGATCCGCAGGCAGAGCCGCTGGATACTTCCATGCCGATTCGATCTAACTTTGCCAAAAGGATATCGCTTTTATTCCCCGGAAAGGACACGCTAATGACACCAGGTAAATGGTGAGTTGGGGAACCATTAATAATGGCTATGGGACATTCTCGATTTAAAAGTGCAATAAAACTGGTTTCTAACGCTTCAAGATGTTTCATATGTTGAGATTGATTTTGTGAAGCGAGGAGAACAGCTTTCCCCATTCCAGCAATTCCAGGCACATTTTCTGTTCCTGCACGGAGTTTACGCTCCTGTCCACCACCAATAATGAGAGGGTTTAGAGGCGAGCCCTCTTTTTTATATAGAAAACCAACACCTTTAGGTCCATAAAATTTGTGGGCTGAAAAACTCATATAATCAGCTGAGAACTCACGAACAGAAAGGGGGATTTTACCCAATGTTTGCACGGTATCTGAATGAAATGGAATTTCATGATTTTGCGCAATTTCAATAAGTTCATTAATAGGTTGAATGGTGCCAACCTCATTGTTAGCCATCATGATTGAAATTAATCCTGTATCGGATTGGATAGATTTATTCAATTGTTCAGGGTCTATTCGTCCCTGTGGATTTACAGGAAGGACTGTATATGTAATGCCCATGGGTTCCAGCTTTTTCAATACAGTGAGAATGGCTGGATGTTCAATTGCAGAAGTAACCACATGTTTTTTCTCCCGGTGAATTAGATCCCATAAAACTATATTGTTTGCTTCGGATCCGCCGCCAGTAAAAATAATATCAGATGGTGAGGCATCTATGGCGATAGCAATATTTTTCCGTGCTTCTTCTATTATTGCTTTTGCTTTTCTCCCGGAGGCGTAAACGCTGGATGGATTTCCATATATATTTTTTGAAACATCCGTTATTATATTTAGTACTTCAGGATGAATCGGCGTTGTGGCACTATGATCGAAGTATGGCATGAATTTATTGATTAATCTGAAAGAGAAATTACGCGGAAAGGGGGTTGACCTTAAAGGTCGTTTCTAATGGCAGCGTATTGAATTGTATTTTGCAAATTTTGATAAAATGGCGGTTGACGATTTTCTAGTAAATCAATTGTCCCTGATTTATTGTAATCATATCTTATCACATCCCATTGAAATGATTCTCCAACGGAAAGAAAGGCAACGGCACCCCGCGGATCNTCATCAAAAGGTAAACCAGTCGCGCCTTGGCAAAGAATGGTTAAATTATCTTTTGTTTCATTTCGAGGGATATGAACATGTCCATGAATAAAAATATACTGTTCAATTTGTGGGTGGGCTGCTGCCACATGTTTACGCCATGCTAACGCTTCTTCCATTGATGGTGGTTGCTCATCTCGTTGATACCAAGCGTGTGTAAACTCGACTAAAGTGTTCCCGATGATTTCGCGATGAGCAATATGCATGGCAGAACAAAAATCAATCCCAGCTTGGCCCAACTCGTCTGCCGTCCATTTTTCGTTGGCTACGATAGCTTGACAAATAGGATCATCTGGAGACATTCCTTCAAGGTTTGGTCTTTCTTGAGTCCAAAGCTTTTCCAATAAATATCGATCATGATTTCCACGAATAAAAATACAATTGGGAAGCGTTTTTAATATTTTTAGGGTATTTAAAGGGTCGGGACCCAAAGCGAAGCAATCACCAAGGCAAATGATTTGATCAATATCATTCCGTTTATTTATAATTGAAACAGAGTGTTTCAAAGATTCAACATTAGAATGTATATCTGTGATTAAAGCAAAGGTTTTGGAGCCCATTATATTACAATATACTGTTGATGCCCTTCACTAGGCAAGAAAATATAACCCGTTTATTTAGATAAAATTATAAATAGTAAGATATTAAAAAAACTAACTTGAAGTCAGTTATCCAAGCCATGTAAACTAATCTGAACGGGAAACAGGTTTCTAGAGTAATTGCAGGATCCTTTTTCTAAAATATAATAACTTAATAATAAAAAAATAAAGCTTAAAAAATGAAACACAAAAATACAGGAATTTTCGGTATTGGTAACCCATTGATTGATGTTGTTATTAATGTTGAAAATAATGATTTAAATAATCTCGGTGTGGAAAAGGGGATAATGCATCTTGTAGATGAAGATCGCCAAAAAGAAATTTTAAATTATTTTAAAAACGCGATGCCCATTTTCCATCCGGGCGGTTCCGCGCCAAACACACTCATTGCCTGCGCTGGTTTAGGTATCACCGGAGTAATCTCAGGTAAAATTGGGAATGATGCATTTGGCGAAATTTATAAATCTCAAGTTGAAAAATACGGTATTATCTCTCGATTGGTTTTAGGTGATGGAACGACGGGCTCAAGTATAATTCTGGTGACGCCAGATGGGGAAAGAACTATGAATACACATTTAGGTATGTGCCAAGAGTTTTCGTTTAGTGATATTGATGAATCATTATTAGCGATGGCCGAATATTTTTATTTTACCGGATATATGTGGGACACTGAGTCACAAAAGTCTGCCATCAATCATGCTTTATCCATCGCAAAAGAAAAAAATATAAAAGTAATTTTTGATGTTGCTGATCCATTTGCTGTTCAACGATATAAGGATGCATTTTTAAATTTAATAGAAAGGGACGTTGATATTGTTTTTGCCAACCAAACGGAATTATCAATTTTATTTGATACAGAGAAAATTGAAAAAGCAACAAAATCGTTAGGTCAAATTGTAAATGTTGGTGCAGTTAAATTGGGAAAGGATGGGTGCTTGGTAATTGATAATGGCAACCTATCCAAAATCCCCTCTCGCCCAATTCTTGCAAAAGATTCAACAGGTGCGGGAGATATGTTTGCTGCAGGATTTATGGCTGCATTATATCGAGGTAGTAGTTATACGGAAGCGGGGGAAATCGGTGGATATTTGGCAGAAGAAATAATTCAGATTCCAGGTGCACAGTTTGAAAGATCAGTTATAAAACAGTTGAATGAAGAAATCTCATGGACACAGGAAAGCCCGAATTAGTCATCATACTAATTTAAAATTTAGGCGGTTAAGTCTTGAAAAGAGAGGTAACAAACCCTAATTTTCAGGGCTATTTTCGAGAATAAATAATAGAGGAATCCATGTTTTTAAAAATTCGCAAACAGATATTGTTAATACCTGTATTGAGCTTGGCATTTTGGGGATGCCCAACGCAAGAGTACACATCTGCAAAGCTATACATACAAAATGAAGATTGGGAGAAAGCAGAAGAATTTCTCCAAAAAGCTCTAGAAGTAGAACCGGAGAACCCTGAGGTGATGGTGCAAATCGGGTATCATATTCACGCCAAAAAAGGCGAGTGGACTCAAATGAATGATATATTTGATCGGGCCATAGCTGTTGATCCCGATAAAAAAATTCTTGAGGTTAGTCGTCCAGTGAAAGAAATGGTGAAAAACTATCGATCCATGTTTTGGGCAGAAAACTACAATAATGCGGTTCGTCTATTTAATGAATACAAGGAATCGCGAGACAAAACCGTTTTAGATAAAGCGGTCCAAAAATTTGAAGAAACAGCAACCATTGACCCTTCTGAGGGACAAACATATTCAATCCTCGCCACGTGCTATTTTGAATTGGGGGAGGAAAATTTAGCTGTGCAAAATGCGAGAAAAGCAGCAAATATGATGCCTGACGATTTTCAAACTAACTTGGCATTGGGGCAGATTCTTTCCCGAACAGGAGAAAAAGCAGCAGCAGTTGAATTCGTTAAAATAGCCGTTGGTTTGGATCCATCAAGTTCAATCGCTATTCGACAGTTAGCCACATTATACTATGACATGGGGAATAAAGAGAAATCCATCGAAACTTTTGGTGTTGCCATAAAAACGGAGACGGATAAAATGAAGAAGTCCGATCTCTATTTCAATTTGGGTGTATTGAATATGCAGATGGGAAGTTTCCAAGAGGCAGAGGATGCCTTTATGTTTGCCTATGATCTCAATCCGAATGATACGGAAGCCTTGGTGGGGATGGCGCAAACATTCGAAAATGCAGAGAAATGGCGTCGGGCTTCGAAATTTTATCGCGAACTCATTGTTTTAGAACCGGAAAATCCAGAACATTATAAAGGGATGGCTCGTGTTTTAATCAAACAGGGTGATATGGATGGCGCAACCCGGTATTTTGAAAAATCCAAAAAAGTAGGTCGTTAAAGACCAAACCCACAAACCCTTATCTTTAAAACCCCTCAATTTTGATTGAGGGGTTTTTTTATCCAGTTTTCTTTCTTTTATTTAAATATTTATTCAATGCAACATCTAACGGCTGGTCTGAAAATAAAGGAACATAGTCAATCCGCTGATTTCGGCATCCTGATTGGTATTTTTTTTGGAAAGATTTGATAACCTCCCGGTACGCAGACCGAATATGCCAGGGCTCAGTTGTAATTGTTTCCCCTGTTTCAAGGTCCCGGAATTTTGTGCGATCTCCAAATTGAAAATTCTGTTCCTGACGGTCCAGAAGGTGAAAAACGATCATTTCTTGTTTTCGATGCCTAAAATGATTTAAGCCCATCAAAACCTGTTCGGGATCATCTAATAAGTCAGAAATCAATATAACCAATCCGCGTTTTTTAATGCGTTCTGCCATACGATCTAAAGTGGGGCGAATTTGGGTATCACTTCCGGTTTGTATATTATCTAATGCACTCATAATTATATTTGCATGGGATGGTGCAGCTCGCGGTGGAATAAACTTTCGGATTTTTTCATCAAAAAGAACCAAGCCCATCCCGTCTCTTTGATTTAGCATTAAATGAGTTAAAGCAGCAGATAAATAACTGGCATATGCTAATTTTGTTATGGATCCACTACCGTAGGCCATCGATTGGCTGGTGTCGAGCAAAATGTAGGATCGAAGATTTGTTTCTTCTTCATAACGCTTTACGTAATACCGATCCGTTTTTCCGTATAACTTCCAATCAATATGACGAATTTCATCCCCAGAGCCATAGGCACGATGTTCAGCGAATTCAACACTGAAACCATGATATGGACTTTTATGTTGTCCTATTAAGTATCCTTCAACAACTAACCTGGCACGGAGAGCCATGTTATCTATTTTTGCAACCATCGTTGGGTTGAGATATTTTCGTTTATCTAACACGTTAGAAGTTTGACGTTTCATGTTCGGTTTTTAATTGAGTTTTAGAATGCGATTAATTTATTAATTTGCTAATAATATCATCTACACTCATACCTTCAGCTTCAGCATTAAAATTTGGCAATACGCGATGACGTAACACGGGTAAAGCAAGTGATTTAACATCATCAATATCTGCGGTGGGCCTCCCCTCCAGAATTGCTTTTGCTTTTGCACCAAGAATCAAAAACTGTGATGCGCGCGGACCCGCCCCCCAATCAATCCATTCGTTTATATCATCCTTAGCGTTTTCACCAGGTCGCGTTGCACTAACTAAATTAACCGCAAACTCGACGACATTATCTGCCACAGGGACACGTCTGACTAAATCCTGAAATTTTAAAATTTCTTCTCGGGAAATCACCTTATTTAATGGTAATTCTTTATCCGCAGTCGTAACCTTAACGATAGAGATCTCATCCTCATGGGTAGGATAATCGATCAAAATATTAAACATAAAGCGATCCAGTTGCGCTTCTGGAAGTGGATAGGTTCCTTCTTGTTCAATGGGGTTTTGGGTAGCCAGAACAAAGAACGGTTCTTCCAAATCGTAAGTGTTCCCCGCAGCAGTTACTTTATGCTCCTGCATTGCTTCGAGTAACGCTGCCTGTGTTTTAGGTGGTGTACGGTTGATCTCATCAGCCAATATAATATTCCCGAAAATGGGGCCTTTAAAAAAACGAAAATTTCGTTTACCTGTGGATTGATCTTCTTCAATTACCTCAGTACCAGTGATATCACTGGGCATTAAATCGGGTGTAAACTGAATTCGGCTAAAATTAAGATCAAGCAAATCAGCCATAGATTTTATCATAAGCGTCTTCGCTAATCCAGGCACACCAACAATTAAAGTATGGCCTTTACAGAGGAGAGCAATTAGGATGTGATTCAACACATCTCTTTGACCAATGATAGATTTAGCAATCTCACTAAAGAAACGACTTTTAACATCATCTAATTTTTCAAGCAATTGTAGATCGGTTTGGTTTTCCATTTGAATCCTTGTCTAAATAAAATAGGGCGAAAAATTACAAGGTGTCTTCGGATGAAACAACACGAATGTCTTGTAAGACTATCTCGGAAGATAGAAATTCACACGTATGTCTCAGCAGAAAAATCTCGAAAAAAAATCATATTTAGATCTTACCCCACCTAAAATCGAAAAACTTTTAAGCGAAATGGGGGAATCTTCATTTCGAGCAAAGCAAATCAAAAATTGGGTTTATGATCATTGTGTTGTTTCTTGGAATGAGATGGAAAACCTTCCTCAGAGACTCAGAGTCAATCTTGATAAAACGATACCACTTCATTCTTTGAAAATCATTAAATCAAGTGGAGCAGAAACAACCAGAAAATATTTATTCGAAACGAGTGATGGCCACGGAATTGAATCAGTATTAATGAGAGATAAGAAGCGAACAACAGTTTGTATTTCGAGCCAGGTAGGGTGTGCAGTTGATTGCAAATTCTGCGCTACAGCATCTATGGGATTTATAAAAAACCTAAGGGCCAGTGAAATAGTAGACCAAGTAATTCAATTACAAAGTCAATCTGATTCAAAGATAACAAACGTTGTATTTATGGGAATGGGAGAACCCTTTTTAAATTATAATAATGTTATGGAAGCAGCCAAGATATTGAACCAGACAATGGGGTTTGGCGCAAGACGAATCACCATTTCTACGGCAGGTATTAGTTCTAAAATTCGACAAATGGCCGATGAAAATCTTAAGTATAAACTCGCAATCAGTTTAAATGGCACAAAAGAAAAAAACAGAAATGCAATTATGCCATTAACAAAGACACACTCTTTAAAATCGCTGGTTGAGTCTGCCCATTATTATTACAGTAAAATGCATCGATTTATTACATTTGAATATGTGCTTCTTAAAGGCGTGAATGATTCACCAGAAGACGGGAATCAGCTCATTGATTTGCTTCGTTTGTTACCATGTAAAGTGAATGTGATTCCTTATAATGAAATTGGAGGGGATTATAGTCGCCCCACAGAAGATACAATTCACATTTTCCTAAAAATACTCAAGGATGCACCATTTACTGTGACTGTACGATGGAGTAAGGGTACCGATATTGATGCGGGATGTGGCCAATTGGCCGTAAAGGATTTAACTTAAAATATTAATAGCCAATTGCTGTATTTTCACCTCTAGAATCTGCACCACCCCAATAGCCTTTTTCATCAATCATTATGCCATTGGCTTCGCCGATATTTCCACGCAATTTCATATCATGGCCACGACCATTCAAGTTTTCAATGATATCACTGGATAACCCATACTTTTCATAGAATATCATATCCGGCAACCATTGATGATGGAATCGTGGAGATGAAACAGCTTCTTTTATGTCCATTTCGTGAAGAGTAACATTTAAAATATTTTGAAGAACAGTAGTAATAATGGTTGACCCACCTGGTGTGCCGAGGACTAAAAAGGGTTTATCATTTTTTAATACTATGGTTGGTGTCATAGAACTAAGTGGTCTCTTTTTTGCTTCAATTTTATTTGCTTCATTACCCAATAATCCAAATACATTGGGGACACCCGGTTTTATGGAGAAATCATCCATTTCATTATTGAGTAAAAATCCAGCACCGGTAACAGTCACACCATTGCCATATCCCCAATTAATGGTTGTGGTTACGGAGACCGCATTTCCATCCTTATCCACGACAGAATAATGAGTGGTTTCTTCGCTTTCTTTGATAGGGCCATCTCCATGCTTTACCAATTGAGAAGACGTAGCCTTGGACAGATCAATTTGATTGATTCTTTGTTTGGCATAAGATTTTGAAAGTAACATATCAGTGGGAACATCCCAATAATCAACATCGCCTATGTGTTCTGCGCGGTCCGCATACGCCCGCCTTTCAATTTCTATTATAGTGTGAATATAATCGGATGAATTCCAACTGAAATCAATGGGAAATTCTTTTGACCTTTTTTGAATTTCATTCACCATATTGAGCATTTGAACCAGTAAAATCCCCCCAGAGCTTGGTGGCCCCATAGAAATAATATCCACACCTTCAAAAGACCCAGTAATTGGGTCTCGATACTTAGATTCATAATTTTCCAAATCTTTATGGGTAATCCATCCGCCGCCTGTTTCCATTTCCGCCACAATTAGATCAGCCGTTTTTCCCATATAAAAACCATTTCGACCTTTTCTGGAAATACGTTTCAAAGTTTTAGCCAAATCCTTCTGAATAAAAAAATCACCCATTTCCCATACCCGGTCATCCCGGGTAAAAATTCTTTTTGTTTCTGGATGCTGGCTTAACCGCTCTTTACTCCGATTAAATCGCGCTGCTTCATAATAGGATAAATCAAATCCTTTGTCTGCTAATTTAATAGCCGGAGCCAATACTTGCTTCAAAGATATATTCCCGGAGCCATGATCGCGCCAGGCTTTGAGGAGTCCATCGACAGATCCCGGTACACCAGATGCCAAATGGCCAAACAGGGATTTTCCCTTTATGGGATCTCCTTTTTCGTCAAGGTACATATCCCGGTGGGCTTTGGCCGGTGCCATTTCCCGGTAATCCAACGTAAAGGTTTTTCCATCGGCGAATCGAGCAACCATAAAGCCGCCACCGCCAATATTCCCATTTGAGGAGGACGTAACAGCTAAAGCAAAACCAACTGCAACAGCTGCATCTACCGCATTCCCCCCATTCTTAAGGATATCAATTCCCACTTGAGAGGCATGGCGACTGGTTGAAACCACCATACCATTTTTCCCATAGACAGGTCGGGGGTGAGACCCCAAACCTGCTGTTATGAGCGAGAGTAGGATCATAATGATTCTAATTAATTTTCTTTTATTCATGTTTTTTTAATACTTTTCCTGATAAAATTTTTGATCCTTCTCCATGATCAATGGCAACTTTACCATTCACAATCACCCAAGAAATTCCCGATGGATATTGATGGGGGTCATCCCACGTTGCATTATCCATAATGGTTTTAGGATTAAAAACTACTAAATCAGCCACATATTCTTTTTTTATTTTTCCTCGATTTGATAGGCCCAAGATTGAAGCAGGGAGACTGGTCATTTTCCGTATCGCTTCTACCAAAGAAATTACATTTAGTTTTCGAACATACAATCCAAGTACACGAGGGAAGGTCCCATAATTTCTCGGATGAGGCTGTGCATGATTTAATTGAATTGTACTTCCATCTGAGGCATGCATGACTTGGGGGTGGGCCATGATTCTCCGGACATCATTTTCACTAAGACAGTGATAAATCCCGGATCCATTGCCAGCATATACCATATCCATCAAAACTTCAGCTGCATTTACCGGCGTGGGGTCAAATCCTTTCGATCGGGTAATCTTAGCCAGATTCATTCCATTCAAACGAGGTTCGGTTGGATAACTTGCGACCACAATGCTGGCCGGATCGCCGCCGCCTCGATCATAAACGATATTCCACACAATACCATCTTTTATTTTTTTCCGTTGAATGGGATCATCTAGTCGTTCTTTTAATCTTTCATGTCCGCCGGCTAATGACCAAGCAGGGAATACTACTTTAAGGGTCGTACTTGTTGCCGTATATGGGTATTGATCTAGGGAAATTTTCAATCCTTCTTTACGTGCATTATCTACCATATCAAGTGTTTTAATACTTTGACCCCACATAGACTTACCTACTGCTTTGTGGTGAGAGATTTGTACGGGTAAGTTTGCTTGTTTCCCAATATCAATTGCTTCTTTCACTGATTCAAGTAATCCAATTCCTTCTTCCCGCATATGGGTTGCATAAAACCCATCATTCTCAGATACGACTGAAGCAAGGGCCACAACCTCATCCAAATTGGAATAGGCCCCGGGGATATACTTTAATCCCGTAGACATCCCAAAAGCACCATCCTCCATGGCGGACTGAACCAACGTTTGCATATCCTTTATTTCTGTTTCTGTAGCCAAACGGTTTTCAGTGCCCATAACTTCACGGCGTATGGTATTATGCCCAACAAGGAGTGCTAAATTGGGACCAATACCGGTAGAATCTGTTTTGGCAAAAAAATCACCGATTGGGAAAGGAGAGGAACCGCAATTACCACCTACCATGGTTGTGACACCCTGCTGAAGATAATTTTCAACAGGTGGGAAATCTAAACTTTTTCTCTCAGTATGAGTATGCATATCGATAAAGCCAGGGGAAACCACCAATCCGGTAGCATCAATGATTTCGAGCGCTGTAGCATTGGGTTGATCTCCCACCAAAATAATCTTCCCATTTCGAATATAAAGGTTGGCATATATAAGATCATCCCCACTTCCATCAGCAATTTCTCCGTTATTGATTATAATATCATATGTGGGCGCGGCACATGAAAAAATAAAACAAACTAATAATGAAACAATATATTTCATTATTTTAATTTTCGTTTCCATTTAACAATATAGGGTAAAATCAACATATAAAGACCTGTGATCCATAAAATAAAGAGAACAATTCCTGTCGGGAGAAAAATCCAGAGTTTCACTTTATCATGGAACCAAGATCCATCGTGAATAGATTCAATAATATCGGATCGTCTGTAAGCAGTTTGAAGGACTTCCCCTGTTTGTGTATCAATTTGAACTTCCCAATTATTTTGGCTACGCACCTTGACAATTCCTTTTTGAATTCGCACATCTAATCGATCAATATCTTTCCAGCTTTGAATTTTCGCTTCTGGAATTGTTTTCGCTATGGTTAAAATACGATCAAAAGGAATAGAGGGACTATTTTTAACCGAGCCAGCTATGGTTTGAGGCTGAATCCAATCAATTTCCTTTTTGACTTGGAGTAGAATCCCCGATCCAATAATAATTACAACTGGGATTAAAATAACAATGGCACCCCAATGATGAGATTTGCGCGTCCACTTATTCCAATGAAATCTTTTTTTCAATCAAAGCACCGTATTATTCTGTTTTAAAGGTAAGTATTATTCATTTTTATAAATCAATGTAACTGGATTACCATCACTTTTGATATAGCCCCGATACATGACTTTGGTTTCGCTTCGGCTACTTGGATAATAGATAAAACCAAAGCAACTATGGTACCCAATGCATTTCTAATGTTTTTCACAGATTAATTCCTCCGCGAAGAAAGTTTGGCTAATAACCGTAAAATTTCTAAATAGAGCCAGACCAAGGTGACCAGAAGTCCGAAGGCACCATACCACTCCATATATTTTGGGGCACCATTTTCTGCTGCTTCTTCAATAAAATCAAAATCAAGGACGAGATTTAATGCTGCAATAATGACCACACCAATACTGAATAAAATGCTCATGTTTGAATTACCATGAATCATGGGAACACCAACGCCAAACATACCCAATATCCAACTGATGAGATAAACAAAAGCAATGCCACCGGTAGCCGCTACCACACCCAGTTTGAAGTTTTCTGTTGCCTTAATTAGTCCGGAACGATAGGCCAAAAGTAAAGAACCAAGTGTCCCAAAAGTCAGCATAACCGCCTGGTTCACAATTCCTGGATAACGCATTTCGAAATATTTGGAAATACCACCCAACGCCAATCCCTGCAATAGGGCGTATGCAGGTACCGTGAACTTTGCGAGATGGTGCTTAAAAGCGGTCAAAATTGCCACACCAAATCCGCCAAAAATGCCGATCATCATGAACATATTTGTTCTGGGGTCTCCTAAGGGCAGATTCCAGGTATAAAGGGCTGAGGTCATGAGTAGAAGCAACCCCAGTGCTGTTTTATGCACCGTACCCATGATGGTCATGGTGGCACCAGCGGTTACGTCGAATCCGGAAAATGTTTTCGCATTCAGCGTGGGATTCCCGGAGCGAAGGGTTAAATGGCGATTCATAAATAATTCTCCATACTATCGTTAATGGCATTCACCAATTGATCTATGGCGATGCGGTCTTGCTGCTGTGAATCCCGATGGCGGAGCGTTACCGTTTGATCTTCTACGGATTGATGGTCAATCGTAATACCATAAGGGGTCCCCGCTTCATCTTGGCGGTAGTATCGTTTACCGATAGATCCTTGTTGATCGTAAATCACTTTGAAATGAGGTTTTAAAATATCCATTACATTCCGACCAATTTCCGGTAATCCATCCTTTTTCACTAATGGACAAACTACAGCAGTTATCGGTGCAATTCGAGGATGGAGTTTCATCACCACGCGATTGTTTTCATCATCTTCCCAATAGGCATCCGAAAGAACCGCAAGCATCATGCGATTTAATCCCGCTGATGTTTCAATAATATAAGGTAGGAACCGTTCATTGTTCGGTTGGTCAAAAATTTCCATTTTCTTTCCAGAGAATTCTTGATGGCGGCGGAGATCAAAGTCCGTTCGGTTGTGAATTCCTTCAATCTCTGACCAGCCAAATGGGAATTCAAATTCAATATCCCAGGCTTCTTTGGCGTAGTGGGCCAGTTCACCTTCAGCATGTTCATGAAAACGGAGTTTTTTTGCATCAATTCCCAGTTGGTTATAAAAGGCCATCCGTTCATCTTTCCAGTCCAACATGGATTGATCATCAGACCCTGGCTTTACAAAATACTGCATTTCCATTTGTTCAAATTCACGGGTACGAAAGATAAAGTTTCTGGCCACAATTTCATTTCGAAATGCTTTCCCGATCTGTGCGATGCCGAAGGGCACTTTTAACCGCATGGCATTTTGAGTAAGAAGATAATTCACATAAATACCCTGGGCAGTTTCCGGTCTTAAATATGCAGTATTGGCTTCTTCTTCTACCGGGCCGATATGGGTTTTAAACATGAGGTTGAACTGGCGCGGTTCCGTAAGATTACCTGTAGTCCCGCATTTAGGGCATTGGATTTCATCCCATTTGCCATCTTCCGGATTTCCATCAAATAATTCATCGGCGCGGTATCGCGCTTTACATTGTTTACAATCCACCAATGGATCATTAAATGCACCCACATGCCCTGAGGCTTCCCATATTTTGGGATGCATTAAGATACCGCTATCTAACCCAACAATATTTTCATGAAGTTGGGTCATGGCCCGCCACCAGAGTTGGGAAATATTATTTTTTAGGGCAATACCCAATGGGCCATAATCATAAACGGCTCCGAAGCCACCATAAATTTCAGAACTTTGAAATACAAACCCTCTGCGTTTGCAAAGGGAAACAATTTTTTCCATACTCATTAGGTTGAGTTAAATCTCCGTTAATTATTAAGACGGGAAATTAGGAAATTATTTAGATAAATAAATGGTCTGAAATGATGAAAGAATTAAATTATTTCTAATATTATATAATAATGAGATTGCTTCTCCTTCGGTTGACCAATCGCAATGAAAGTAAGGGTTAATCCATTTCTTTCAGTTCACGCTCAATTTGATCGCTATAGGCAATAGAATCATCGGTAGATTCAACGACTAGAGGTGTTTCTTTCGTTATTTTGATATAAATCAAAATAATGGTAAGCCCTAATAGGCCAATAAAAATAGGGGCAATCCAGGCAAAATAATTAAAACCTTCTGCCACAGGAACGGCCAAAACACGTTCTCCATATTTTCCTTTATAATAATCAAGAATTTCGGTTTTCGTTTTCCCTGTATTCACCATGCCCGCAATTTCTATTTCCATCTCTTTATTTCCATGGTCATATACGGTGCCACTCCAACAGCAGGTGGCCATAAGACTTTGTTCCAGATCTATGATAAGATCACTTTTTTCGTCGGCCCAGATCAAACTCAGGAAGAATATAATAGGTAGTAATTTTTTCATTTCTTTTTAGCCTTCTTTTTGGCTTTACGGCGTTTTTTTCTTGGTGGCGCAGCCCGCTTTTTGTTGATGAGTTCCACCCCTTCTTCTAATGTTATTTTTTCCGGATCTGTATCTCGCGGGAGCGATGCGTTTACTTTGCCATCCGTGAGGTAGGGGCCATATCGTCCGGATTTCAAGACCAAAGATTCTCCCGTTTCTGGGTGGTCGCCCAAAGTGCGCAATTCCTGAGGGCCGCTGTTTCGATTCTTAATCAATTCCAATGCTTCAGCCAGTTCTATGGTTAAAGGCGACATGGTAGGAGGGATGGTGCCGTTTTTTCCTTTCCCTGCAGTCACGTAGGGTCCGAATCGGCCATAGTCCGCTTTCACATCTTCGTCAGAATCAGGAAATTTTCCTAATATTCTGGGGAGTGATAATAGTTTAAGCGCCATTTCAAGATCAATATCATCGGCTGGCGTTCCTTTTGGAATCCCTTTTCGTTTACTGGTTTCTCCCAATTGAACATAGGGTCCGTAAGGTCCGTTTTTAACTAAAACCATTTCGCCGGAATCTGAATCTTTACCCAATTCCCGATCTTCATTGATTTCCTGATTCAAGATTTCCAATGCTTTATCCACATTTAAATCACCGAGATATACATTAGCAGGGACCGATTTTCGCGTTTCACCCTGTTGAATGAATGGACCATATTGCCCCACACGTATCTCGATAGGATCTCCATCATAATCCAATTGGAGAGAACAGGCTTTTCCAATATCTATTTTATCATCCAGCATCCCCACCAATCCAATTTGGTCATCAGAACCAAAATAGAATTCTTTCATGAAAGGAACAGCATCCAATTCACCGCGGGATATGGCGTCAAGACCATCTTCCATCTTGGCAGTGAACTGACTATCCACCAGAGAAGTAAAATGGTTTTCGAGAAGTTGGGTAACTGCAATTCCCAAAAATGTAGGCGTCAGTTTTCCCTTGTCTCGTGCTACGTAAGTACGATAAACAATGGTATCAATAATATTGGCAAAGGTGGATGGGCGTCCAATACCCTGTGCTTCCAATTCTTTCACCAGAGAGGCTTCTGTAAACCTCGCCGGTGGTTTGGTCGCATGTTCATCGGCTGTTAATTCATTGCAGGTGAGGGTTTGTCCTTTGGGCATATCAGGTAAAATTGATTCCTGATCTTCCGTGACGCCGCTTCTGCGATCTGTACTTTCTACGTAAGCAGCCATATAGCCCGGGAATAGAATCACTTTTCCATTGGCACGGAATTCCGTTTTTTGATTTTCAACTGTTACGGCAATTTGTTTCACTTTGGCCGATTTCATTTGGGATGCCAATGTTCGTTTTCGAACAAGGTCATATAATTTTGCTGCATCTTCATCGATGGCACCGCGAACTTGATCCACCGATGAAAAAGTAACACCAGCAGGGCGGATGGCTTCGTGGGCTTCCTGGGCATTTTTCACTTTTGTAGCGTAAGTCCGTGCTTGTTCCGGTAAATATTCTTGACCAAAACGAGATACAATTTCATTTCGCGCACCATTGATGCCCTCTGCCGAAAGGGTGGTGGAATCGGTCCGCATATAGGTAATAAACCCTTGTTCATATAGTCGCTGGGCCGTACGCATGGTTTTCCGTGCTGAGGATCGCAGTTTCCGTGCTGCTTCCTGTTGAAGCGTGGAAGTGGTAAAGGGTGGTTTGGGATGAGAATTTTTTATCTTTTCTTCCACATCCTTAACTGTCCAGGGGCCACCTTTCAATTCTTTTACCAATTCATCTGCCTGGGCTTTGGATAATAATAGGACATCTTGTTTTTTTAATTGACCTGTATTCGGGTCAAAATCTTTTCCGGTTGCGAGACGCTTACCGTCCACACGAATGAGTGTAGCGGGAAATGGATTGTCTTTTGATTGTAAGTTTGCCTTTAAATCATAATATAATGCAGAATGGAATGCCTGGCGAAGTCGTTCTCTTTCCACAATCATCCGAAGTGCAGACGATTGTACACGGCCAGCCGAAAGGCTAACGGTTACAAATTTCATATTCTTTTTTAACGTACTCCAGAGGACGCGAGAAACTTTATATCCCACAAGTCGGTCAATGATACGCCGGGTTTGGCGAGCGGCCACTAAATCGCTATCGATTCCCCGAGGGTTATTCATACCCTCTTCAACACCTTCTTTTGTGATTTCTGTAAACTGAACACGAGAAAGTTTAGATGGATCGACTTCCGTAGCAATATGTGCTGCAATGGCTTCTCCTTCACGATCTGGGTCAGTGGCGATAACGATTCGGTCGGCCTTCTTCGCCAAAGATTTAAAATCTTTGATGAAGGATTTCTTATCAGGAAGCACATCTTCTACCGTTGTAAAGTCGTTATCCACATCCACGCCCAATTCTTTTTTGGGTAAATCCTTGATGTGGCCAACGCTGGCCATGACTTCATATTCACCACCAAGGTATTTCGAAATGGTTTTTGCCTTCGAAGGCGATTCAACAATTAATATTGGTTTTGAACTCATTGTATCTCTTTTTTTCTGTAATCAGTAGCAATGCCGCAGATTCGCGCGCGTATATTAATGTAAAAGAAAATTTTATAATGTCAAAGAATTGATATGATCTACCAACGCTTTTATTTTTACCGGTTCCTGATCTCCCGTTTTCAAATCCTTAATTTCGGCCTGTCCCGACGCTAATTCTTTATCTCCAATAATGACAGCAATGGTTGCTCCGGATTTATTAGCCTCTCGCATTTGGGCTTTTATAGATCGACGCAATGGATCAAAATTTGTGCGAATATTATTCTGTCTCAAATCTTCCGCTAATTTTGCCACCGACGGTCGGGCTTCATCCCCAAGTCCTATAATATATACTTGTGTAGAATTGCCGCTTGAATCGTCATCACCTAGGGCTAAAAGGATTCGTTCCATCCCGGCGGCGAAACCGATGCCCGGCGTAGGCTTACCGCCCAATGTTTCTACGAGCCCATCATAACGACCGCCACCGCAGATGGCATTCTGGGCGCCCAGGGCAGTAGACGTAATTTCAAATGTGGTTCGGGTATAATAATCCAACCCACGCACAAGATTCGACTCGATGGTATATTGAATCCTCATAGCATCAAGCAGTGAACATACTTCTTCAAAATGGGCTTTGTCTTCACCCGTCCATGAATCAGAAATATTGGGAGCATCTTTCAAAATTTCAATTTCGTAGGGCGCTTTTGTATCCAAAACACGAAGAGGATTATTTTCAAATCTTTTCTGGCTGGTTTCACTTAAATCATTAAAGTGTGGTTTTAAAAAATCACGGAGTGCATTGCGAAAATCACTTCTGCATTCAGGTGAGCCAATTGAATTCAACTTCAAGGTTAGGTTTGTTAACCCAATATCATTAAAAACAGACATGGCCAAGGCAATGACTTCTGCATCCATTTCCGGGAATTCGGACCCAAAGGATTCAATTCCGAATTGGTGAAATTGGCGGTACCGTCCTTTCTGGGGACGTTCTCTCCGAAATAGCGCATCTATATAATAAAGTTTATTGATGGTGCTTTGGCCCCCCAGATTATTCTGTATGAATGACCGTACTACAGGCGCCGTCAATTCCGGTTTCAGGGTGAGATTCTCGCCACTCTGATCCGTCCAGCTATACATTTCTTTCGAAACAATATCCGTTTCTTGCCCCACACCACGTGCGAAAAGTTCTGTTCTCTCGAAGGTAGGGGTGCGAATTTCACGATACCCATAAGTGTCCATTGTGTTGCGGATGGTGGTTTCCAGTGCTTGCCAGCGTTGGCTTTGATCCGGAAGAATATCCTGAGTACCTTTAATTGATTGGATAAATTCTTTAGTCATTTTATTATATAATATCTTTCAGTAAGTCTTCTGCTTGTGCCTTTAATGAGTCAGGAATATACAATTTTACAGAGCCACCGGGCAGGCTCAAAGCTTTAATTCCGAAAGCGGAACTGATAAAATCACCTTTGGTATAGCAGGGCACATCATGATCTTTTAAGATTTCCACTGCCATATCAGCCATAATGGTTCCCTCAAAATCTGCAATGGAAACCCAGGTCATGTTATCTAAAGGACCTGATTCCGGGTTAAGGTCAACCAAGGAAACACCACAATCCTGGCAGATATTTATGTTTTCAACATATTCACTTTTACATTCTGGACAAAACAAGCAGTACCTCCCCTATTTATTATGTAAAGTTTATTAATAAAATATTATCGGTCAAATAAAGATGGTCTACTGAAAGACCCGCCTCTTTGCTCAAGCTTCAAGTCTTGAAGATTCGGTGATTTTACATTCAGTTTTAAATAAAGTCCGGAAGCATATCCATTCGGCGTCCAATTGACACTCATCTCCCAGCAATGGAGATCCCGATAGATAGAAAACGTATGGCTGACTAAATCTTGTTTAATAAGATCAAACCTTGCATTATACTTTACTTTCCAATATTCTGTTACTTGTATAGTTGAATTGGTAGACATCCAGAAAGTTTTCTGAGGGTTATTGGGATTTGCATTATTATAAGCAAAACTAAAGCTGGCAGATGTGGACCAAAAGTCGCCAGGAAGTTTTTTATCATTATTTCCTGCGTTCCCAAAGCTATTGAATCCTTTTGCAAGGTTGGCACCATCTACTCTATCCATAATTATGGTTGTATCCTCTTCTGTAGTTTCTTCATCGTCCTTTTCAAAAGAAAGTCGCTTGCCTGCGAACCTAAACCCCGTAGAAAATCGAGCACTGATTAATCTGGGTGTTGGGAACCCGCCAGCGGTTTTGAATTGGTTTATGCGCATATTTTTTTCTTTATCAAAATCATACCAATCGTGGGTCATAGAAAAATCTAAATTCAGCTTTCGACTTACATTGGCGCGAATCGAAGAACTGATATTGCTCCACTGGAATTCATCTGCTACAAAATTTCGGCTGGTGCTCATTCGCCAAGAAAACAAATCCTGCTTTCTTTCGTTTTCTCCATTTACAATCTTTGCCTGAAAACTATTGGTCATAGAAAAGTTCATAGATTGGTTCTCACCTCGCGGTGTCCCACCGGCCATGGTGCCTGAGAACCGATCAAAGTACACTACCTCTCCATTGTCTTGTTGAATCACTTCATAATACCCTGGGTTAGCGCCAAAAACTTCTTGCGAAAAATCGGGTCGATATGAATATCCAATGGAGGGAGCAATGACATGGCGAATCGCTTCCATCTTACCTATTTTGATTGGGAATAATCCATAGATTTGGGTATTCATAGAAATGTTAAATGAACCGGTAGTCCGCGCCGCAAAGCCGGTCACCTCATTTCGGTTAACTATTCCAGTAGAATCAATTGCGCCGGTGAATGATCGATTCACCCAATCCGATTTCAATGAAAGGCTGGGCGTCACATTAATATATTTAAATATTTTGGATGACATGCTTAGTCCAGAGGAATGAGTCATAAAATAATCGGCAAATGACTGAGCCAAAGGGTCTTCATTCTCATTCATCATCCATCGATAACCTGTGGTGGTATCATCGATGGCATAAGCTTCTGATTCATAATAATTTTTTAGATTGTTTGTAAACCGGGAGGAATAACGATAGTTGATATTATGATACCATTGCTTCTTTTTTGCCCTAGTGGGAAAAAGGGCCCGTTGAGAGTGTGTAAATGCCAATTGGGGTAGTGTATTGGTGGTAATGTTTATTTGCTGACCTTCCCGTGTTGGAGTGGAATAAAATACAGTATTTTGGTCAATTTTTTTCTCCGCCATGAGGTCTCGCCTGGATGAGAGGTTAACACTCATACTATTTTTTGATTTGGGCCAACGTTTAGAATATGTGGCATTAGATACGGCCTGTTGGTTTAGTCGTTGACTTTGTTCCATACCAGTCCGGCGGTTGTAATCACCACTGGAATAATAGCTGGCATTCACAGAAGCAGATTGATTGTTACGTAATTGTTGACGATGGTTCCATCGAACCACATAATCACTTTGGCGGTTTCCCCATATATTATAAATATCTCGATCTTCATCTAAAACTGAACTGGCAAATCGCTGTTTGGTTTCCAGGTCTAAATTCCCCGAGTATGCATATCGTTTCATGTAATTATTTTTCGCCCTCAGGGTAATCCCATCGCGATCATAAAGACTCATGGTGAATTTGGAATCAAAATATTCACTGGCCGCCCAATAATAACCCAGTCCGTTAATATAGCCACCCCAACGGGCATCCGTTCCGTAAGATGGCATAATCCACCCAGAATGTCGTCGCCCTTTTTGGTGGGGGAATACCCCAAATGGCAAACCGAATACTGGAATATTTGCAATATATAATACAATAGGTCGAGCGATAACTTTATCTTCATTAATCATTTTCATGTTTTGACTTTCAAAATGAAAATGAGGGTCATCTAATTCGCAGGTTGTATAAGCTGCGTCGTCGATATAAAACACATCCATATCTTGGTTTCTTATTTCTTGGCCATGATAATAACCATCCTCCGCTTTGGTGGTGCCTTGAATGACCTTCCCATGCCGAGTTTCAAGATTATAGATCATGGTATCACCCACCATGGGCTCTTCGCCATTCTCTACCATCGAAGGACGAATCCAGCCATAAGTTGAATCTTTTTTGGATTCTGGTAATGCCCTTAATAGATTATTACGCCAGGCCACATTGATGAATCCTGCACTTAGATTAATATTGGTATAGTCAATAAAAGCATCTCCGTGAAGGTCCGTGAATTCGTTAATCACATCATAATCAATATCTTCAGATTCATATTCAATGGGGCCATCTACATCTGCACCGGTGGAATCCGGTGTATAAACACCTCTTGATCCACCTGTTACATAAATATTTTGCAATTCATTTTCAGTGAAATTCATAATAATTGTATCACCGGACGCTTCATTTTTACCTTGATAAACAGAATCTTCAAAAATGTGATACAGGGTGGTGGCCATACCTTCTAATCGCATGGAGTCCATTATGCCGTCAGTGAAGTACCCGCGAAGAATCGATCCAGTCATATCATCAGAAAAAGATATTGAATCCTCAAAAGTAAGGGTGTCCCCATCTATAATATTCGTCCACTCTCGAATGCCTATAGAAGGGTGGGTGGCATGAGCATTGCTGGGGATAAATAGACTTTTCAAAATATCCTCATCATACTCTAAAAATATTTCGCTTCCGGCAATCGTTTGGTTGTTGTCGATAATTTCCGGTTTAATTCGAAGGGTAGTTTTTCCATTTTCTCGATCGTAAATGGCTTCGCCACATGTCGCCAATCGCCCTTCTTCAGTAATGGAAACATTGCCTTTCGCAGCGTAAGAGACGCCATCCGATTCAGGAATCTCAAAATATTCAATTCGATCACCTTTAATTGTTTGTTTATCTTGAATAAGTATCGTGTTGCCATTTGCAGAGCCACTATCCAATTCTGAAAAATAAAATAAAGTATCGGCCACCAAGCTATATGTGGTATCCCAAACATGGGTATTGCTATAGGCGATCATGATATCTTTGGGCGAATCCACAAAAAGGGAATCGCAAGTGAGGTTTTGCACATCTTCTACCATGGATACATTGCCGAATAGAAATCCTTGTTCTGTCTTTTTATCAAAGCGGGCCCAGTCACAATTCATCACCATGTCTCCCTTATGAAAAATGACGTTGCCCCTTAAATACTGCATGGATAGCCCATCAACCGTAATATTTTCTAATAGATCGGCTTGTTTGAGGCGTAAGCGATCATCTTGACCAAAGGATAGGGTCAGAAGTAAAGAGATGGCCAAGCAGGTGGTCCATCGACCATTTTTCTTTGGATTGGAATGATTTAAGAAATAAATAAACCGCATTAATTTGAATATCTTTTTGGCCAAAGTTTTTTCAGCCGCCCTCGGATGTATTCTTCATATCCTAACTCTGTGGGATGGTAAAATGTTTCCGGATTTCCTTCAGGAAAGTAATTTTCACTTACAAAGTGATCCGGGTGGTTGTGAGGGGATTGATAATCTTTGCCATGGTCCAACGATTTCGTTAGGCCTGTGGGTGCATTTCTTAAATGGATGGGCACACTGGGTGAATTTTCAGATTTAACTTTTTCTGTTGCGCTATTGATAGCCCTATAGCTGGCGTTAGATTTAGGCGCACTCGCCAAATAGGTGGTAACCTGGGAGAGGACAATGGCGGCCTCCGGCATACCAATCATATGGACGGCTTGAAACCCTGAAGTGGCTATTGTCAATCCCCGGGGATCAGCATTCCCAATATCTTCCGAAGCCAAAATAATAAGTCGCCGCGCAATAAATTCTGGTTTTTCACCGCCATCCAGCATTAGCGCGAGCCAATAGACTGCCGCATCTGGATCGCTTCCACGAACTGATTTAATAAATGCACTGATGGCGTCATAATGGTAGTCGCCTGATTTATCATAAAGCTGAGTTTTACTTTGGAGCGCTTCATTCAATATCTCGGATGAAATCATACCATCGTTCCCAACAAGGCTGGCAGCCAATTCGACTGTATTTAGCATTTTTCGCGCATCACCACCGGCAGACTTAATTAGTGTTAACGACACATCATCATCTAATTGTATTTTACCTTTGGATAAAACAATATCCTCTTTAAAGGCCCGATCCAATACCATGGACAATTGATTTTCATCTAAATGTTTCAAGGTTAATACTCTGCATCGAGATAGGAGGGGAGATATCACTTCGAATGATGGATTTTCTGTGGTTGCACCAATTAAAGTGATCACTCCTTCTTCAACTGCATGAAGGAGGGCATCTTGTTGGGATTTGCTGAAGCGATGAATTTCATCAATAAATAAAATTGTAGGATGACCTAAATCCCGATTGGCTTTCCCTTTTTCAATTACTTTCCTTAAATCCTTCACCCCACTAGACACGGCCGATAATTCATGTATTTCTGCATTTAAACTATTGGCAATAATGCGAGCCAATGTGGTTTTACCCGTACCAGGAGGTCCCCAGAAAAGAAGTGAAAATAATTGATCTTTTTCTAAAAGTTTTGATAAGATTTTTTCTGGGTCAATCAAATGAGATTGTCCAATAAATCCGGACAGAGATTGTGGACGAACCCGATCTGCCAGAGGTGGCAGATGTTGATTAAATAGAGATGGCGTGGCAGACATGATTGAATTTACTCTTATTCATGCGGGGAAATTTACAGTAATTCTATTCTGTCAATTGATGTAAACTTCGGCCTTTCTAAGGGAGAAAAATTATGAAACTAAAATGGCAAATACCTGCATTGGCAATATTCATGTTAGTGGCGGGTTGCAGTAAGGAAGATAAAGTGATAGATGGTGAATTAATGATAGAAGATATCATTGTTGGAGAAGGCACAGAGGCGGTTAAACACAGTATCGTTACGGTGAATTATACCGGTTGGCTAGAAGATGGAACCAAGTTTGATTCTTCTTTAAACCCAGGACGGGAACCCTTTAGGTTTACCGTAGGTGCTGGACAAGTAATTCAAGGGTGGGACCAAGGCGTTCCAGGGATGAAAATTGGGGGAAAACGTAAACTAACTATTCCACCTAGTATGGGGTATGGAAACCGTGATATGGGCGTTATCCCATCAAATTCAGTTCTCATTTTTGAGGTAGATTTACTGGGTGTAGAATAGTTACACTTCGGTCTGCGTAGTCGCGGACAATTAACCATTTGGGCAATCGTGGATGAATGATTGACTGATAAAATAAAAAATAACTATCGATCTATTTACAATTTGCCTTATCAATATACAATACAGGCCAAGGTATTGTTTGGACGTAAGGTGATGCGTTATAAACAATGGGAAATGGATCATATTGCTGGTTATCTTGAAACCCATGCCAATGGCGGCACGATTATAGATATGGGATGTTCTACGGGACATATGGTGGAAGTTTTATCCGAATACTTTGGCCATAACCGTATTCATGGTGCTGATATTCATTTAGATTCTGTAAATCGAAACAGAACAAATTTCCAACTGAATCAATTCCACCATATTCAAAATGGTTTTTATAAAGAAAATGCAGGCCGATTTAGTGCCGTTACCCTGATGCATGTATTGGAACATGTGGACCAACCCATTCAAATGCTTAAAGATGTCAAACACCTATTAACAGAAGATGGCATATTGGCATTGAGTGTTCCGCAAGAAAGAATCAGGGGCGATGCAGCTGTATTTGAAAACCTACTTAATATTGGTCGAGGGAAATTTGTAAACGTCCATGTCCGGAACTATAATTATGGTCGTCTGGCTCAGGATGTACATGCCGCTGGTTTAGATATTCTTTCTCATCGATATATTCATGGATTTTTCCCCACAGTTAATGATAAACGATTCGGTAATTACAGTTTAATTTTATACACAAAAAAAGCCCCGAATAAAAACGGAGCTTAATTGAGCCACTGAGCGGGATCGAACCGCTGACCTACGCATTACGAATGCGTTGCTCTACCAGCTGAGCTACAGTGGCATATTCGCCTAAAATAAAGCGGCGAATTTTACGGTAATCCTTTTTTCAATTGAAGTGAATTGTGCGCAGGGGCTTCAATTTCATTATACCACCAACAAATTGTGTTTTTTAATGAAGTAATACCAGGTGGCAGTTGAAATGAGAAGAATCACCCCGCCCGTAAAGGTAGTGATTAGTGCAGTATTTACACCGTTTAATAAAATATGAGGTGCAATTTTTGATATGTCTGGAATTGCGTTCAAAGCGTTGTTTACACCAAGCCAAGTCGCAAAAATACCTATAAATGCCGTAAATATGCCTATGAGAATAATGCCATTTGTGTGGTACGGCTCTTTTATATTTTTTACTGCAATAAAGATTATTGCGGCAAAGAAAATAAAAAGGACCATCATAAATGGCCCACCGTTTAAGATGATTCGAATCATTTTATTCCTCTTTTATTAATTGTTGAAAATTATTCATTCAACCCAAACCCATTATCGTCAGATCGATATTCTAGAATGTCTCCAGGTTGGCAATCCAATACAATACAGATTTTTTCTAATGTTTCGTATCGAACGCCCCTCACATTCCCATTTTTTAGCAGGGACAAATTTGTCAGGGATAGCCCAATCGCTTTTGAAAGTTGCGTTAACGACATTTTCCGTTTTGCGAGCATAACGTCAAGATTTGTAATAATTGGCATGGTTAGTTGAAGGAACCTCTTTTATTTGTTATTGGATATTAAAAATTAAATATCATTGTAACAAGTAAAATATTTTATGTTAAACATAAAATATTATAAGAAATACATAAATTATTTTGAATGATAATATTTTGTTGTTCGGTAAGCTCCATAAATTTCGCCACCATAAAAAGTAATTGCCATTCCAGCGTAAAAGGGTGTCATTGCACTTTTATTTTTGATCGAAACAACACTAGCGCGGATGGCCATGGCTGATAGTAGAAAACCGTAGACCCCATCTATAGGACGCCCGGCATATGCCCGCCCCAGCCCGGGTACAATCATAGATAATCCTGCAGCCACGATTGGAGATTGTTTGGAATAGCCGATGGAGGAATATTGAATGGGATCAAACAGTCGTCCGTCATTATAAAATTGTCCATTTATTTTTTGGTGGGATTGAAATGCATTTGGATTACATCGTACAATCCGATCCGAAGCCATAAAAATCCCTTTTATCGCACCATGAGTATGGATGGCCTGAGCACCATAATTTGAACAACTGGGCGCAAATTGGCAGTTCAGGTAAGTTTCGTTATAAGATAATCGCTGCCATTGGGTAATGGGATAAAGTAATATTTTTTGGAAAATAGAATTTTTCGAATTAACATAAAGTGAATCTGCTGGATATTGGGCAACAGTCAGGCCCAAAAGAAGAATGGGAATGAAAANTTTTCTAATCATATACCTCAGAATTTACTTACACTTTTTTCTTGGAAGATTGATTGAATACGTTCAATTTTAGGTACGATGGGATATGTAAAACTATCCATTCTTCAATTGATTCTGGCTGTTTTGCTTTCAGCTGGCCTATCTGCACAGGATCAAACACTCTTTATTCTTCATACCAATAATACAAATGGTGCACTTGAAAATTGCTATTGTCCGGATCATACTTTTGGGTCTGTAGAAAAGCGAACGGTTTTTGTAGAGGAATTTATCAACCGTCATCCAAATACAATCCTGGTGGATGCAGGCGATATTTTTACCATGACACATCAATTATTCAAAGATAGTCTCATGGCAGAAGCATATGCTCTATTGCCCTATGATGCGATCCTTCCGGGCGATCAGGAACTCACCATGGATAGTGATAAAATCGGTCATCTTCTGGATTTAATGAAAACAAAAATTGTTGCCACAAATATCACCATTGATAGTGATAACCATTTTGTTAAATCACACATTGTAAATAAAAGAGGATCCAAAGTTGCAATATTGGGTATTATGGACCCCTATGCGGTCAAATATTATTCTGATGAAATCAAAGAAAAAATCAAATTAAATAACCCGATTGATGCTGTTAAGTCAGAAATGGAAATCTTAAANAANAAAGCAGATATATTTGTTNTACTCACGCATCAAGGTGCGGACTTGGATGTTGCTTTCGCAGAAAAAGTAAAGGGCATCGATGTTATTGTCGGTTCTCATAGTCAATCTGCCATGGATGAACCGAAGGAGGTGAATGGCACCTTAATAGTTCAAGCAGGGAAAGAAGGCTATTATGTGGGTACAGTAGAAATGGTTTTGAAGGGTAAAGAGGTTGTCTCAAAAACTGGTAGAATTGACACAATGAAATTTACCATGCCCGATGATGACCGTGTTATGAACATGATCCATGAATATGAAAATAAAACAGGTAGAATAAACCGAAGAAAATTAAAAATGAAAGAAGAGAAATAATGGATCAACCCATTGAAATGTTAACATCTAATCCAGTATATATGGCCGTCGCTGTTGTCCTGGCCATTATTATATTGTTGGGTGTCATTAAAAAATTAATCAAGCTGGTCATAGTGGTAAGCGCTATTTTGATTTTATGGGTGGCTTATATGGTTTATACTGATCAGGATGTGACGGTTGATTCCATCAAAAGGGGGCTACAGTCAGGCGTTGAAACTGTGAAGGATAAAGCATCTGATATAGGGGAAAAAACAAAAAAATCAGCGGTAGAAAAAATGGAAGAAAAAGTCGAAGAAAATTTAAATGAGTTATTACCGAAAAAAGAGTAACAATCTTTATTTTGCCATTAGCTTATCATTGGCAACCCGGAGGCGGCCTGTGAGAAGTTTAATGATACCTTCCATTATATCACTCTGACTTCCCATTACTTCATAAAATCCCTCTTGCTCAATTTTAAATAGAATAGAATCTTCTGTAACAGTGGCATCTGCCGATCGAGGTTCATCGTCCAACAGGGCCATTTCACCCAGACAGGTCCCTTTACCCAACATGGCCAATTCCTGCTCTCCTTTATGGATTTTTACTTTACCATTNACCACGATAAATAAGGAGTCGCCATAATCNCCTTCAGCAAAGATAGGTTCATTGGCATTATACTCAACTTCTTCGGTGATTTGGGCCACACGAGATAGGTTTTCCGCTGGNATGCTGTTAAACAAATCAACAGATTTNAAGATAATTGTTTTTTCTAAAGTNGAATACATACTGAGTTCGACAGTGTCTAATTTAAAACGTTCAGATGGAATGAAATCAAGATT
>JGI26262J51727_1000171_pt1 | contig 37411 bp, 45 predicted proteins | sample SaaInlV_150m_DNA_3_FD_51727 | JGI IMG/M metagenome (IMG submission 51727)
ACCCAGACGAAGTTGTTGCAATGGGTGCAGCTATTCAGGCAGGTGTACTTCAAGGAGATGTGAAAGATGTACTTCTTTTAGATGTTACACCTTTATCTTTAGGTATTGAAACTCTAGGTGGTGTATCAACTAAACTAATTGAGAAAAACACAACAATACCAACCAAAAAAAGCCAAGTATTTTCTACAGCCGAAGATAATCAACCTGCAGTTTCTATTAGAGTACTTCAGGGTGAAAGAGAAATGGCAACAGATAACAAAATGTTAGGAAACTTTGAATTAGTCGGTATTGCTCCAGCACCAAGAGGAGTTCCTCAAATCGAAGTTGCTTTTGATATTGATGCTAACGGTATAGTTAGTGTTTCCGCAAAAGATAAAGGAACTGGTAAAGAACAAAAAATTCAAATCCAAGCTTCTGGTGGATTAAGTGAAGAAGAAATTGAAAAAATGGTTAAAGAGGCAGAAGCTAATAAAGAAGAAGATAAAAAGAAAAGAGAGTCTGTAGATACAAGAAATCAGGCTGACACTTTAATTCATTCAACTGAAAAGAATCTTAAAGAGCATGGGTCTAAAATTACTGATGCTGAGAAGAAAGCAATTGAAGATGCATCATCCAGTTTAAAGGAAGCTCTTAAAGGAACTGATAATGAAGATATTAAGAAAAAAACGGAAGCGTTAGTTCAGGCATCAATGAAATTAGGTGAGGCTATATATAAAGCTCAAGAGAAAAAACCAGATGCACCTGATAATAGTAAAAATAATGATGAAGGAAAAAAAGACGATAACGTAGTTGATGCAGATTTTGAGGAAGTAAAAGAAGAAGGTAAAGAAGAAGATAAAGAAGAAGATAAAGAAAAAAGCGCTTAAGACTATCAACGACCATTATCTCAAAGTAACTTATGGCTAAAAGAGATTTCTATGAAGTTTTAGGTGTTGGAAAAAGTGCATCTCCTGATGAATTAAAATCAGCTTACAGAAAACTTGCTGTTAAATATCATCCTGACAAAAATCCTGGTGATAAAAGTGCAGAAGATAAGTTTAAAGAAGCTAGTGAAGCTTACGGAACTCTTTCAGACAAAGAAAAAAAACAAAATTATGATAACTTTGGTCATGCAGCCTTTGAAAATGGGGGTGGAAGACATAGTGGTGGTTTTGGTGGAGCAGATTTTTCAGATATTTTTGAGGATTTTTTTAGTGATTTTGGTGGTGGTGGAAGATCAAGAAATAGAAGCTCAAATAACAGGGGGTCAGATTTAAGATACGATTTATCAATTTCACTTGAAGAGGCATACCAAGGAAAAAAGCAAGATATTAAATTTTCAACAACTGAAAAATGCAACACTTGTAAAGGAAATGGCTCAAAACCTGGTCATTCTCCAGATAGATGCACTTATTGTGGTGGAAACGGAAAGATAAGATCTAATCAAGGTTTTTTTACCGTTCAGCAAACGTGTCCTCAATGTAATGGTAATGGTGAGGAGATTACAAACCCATGTAATGACTGTAATGGTCAAGGAAAAAAACAAACATCTAAGAAAATATCTGTCACGATTCCAAAAGGTGTTGATGATGGAACAAGAATTAGATTGGCTGGTAAAGGTGAGGCTGGGAGCAGAGGTGGGGCAACAGGAGATTTATACCTATTTATAAACGTTAATTCACATGATTTATTTAAAAGATCGGATGAGAATTTATTTTTTGAATTTCCAATTTCAATAGCTGATGCTGCACTTGGAACAACAATTGAAATACCAACAATTGATGGTGGTAAAGCAAAAATTAAAATTCCAGATGGCACTCAAAGTGGTAAACAATTTAGACTTAAAGGTAAAGGAATGCCATTTATGCGTAGAGGCGATNATGGTGATTTATATGTACAAGTAAATACAGAAGTTCCTATATATCTAAATAAGCAACAAAAAGAATTGCTAGAAAAATTTAGAGAAATTGAAAATGAGAAATCAAATCCAAGTATCAAAAAATTCTTTCAAAAGGCAAAAAGTTTCTGGAAAAACTAAAAGACTAATTAGATAAAAAAGGTTAATATTTTCTATAATGAAAAAAATTAATTTAGCAATTTCTGGTTGCTTGGGAAGAATGGGTCAGCAACTAATCAAATCATCCAAAAAAAATAAAGATTTTAAACTTGTTGCACTTACAGAAAATAGATTAATAAATAAAAAATTTAACGGAATTAAACCAGACTTAAATTCTGAAAAAGCTTTTAAAAAAACTGATGTAATTATTGATTTTACTATCCCTAGTTGCACGATTGAAATACTCAAAATTGCTGTAAAACTAAAAAAAAGGGTTGTTATTGGTACAACTGGATTTAGCAGAAGCCAAGAAAATCAAATCAAAAAATATTCAAAAAAGATACCTATTTTAAAAGCTGGTAATATGAGCTTAGGTGTAAATTTATTGATGTATTTGACTGAAATTGCATCAAAATCACTGAACGATGAATATTTAAGTAAAATATTTGAAGTGCACCACAAACATAAAAAAGACTATCCATCAGGTACAGCCTTAATGCTAGGAAAAGGAATTGCAGATGGAAAAAATGAGAACTTATATAATTTAATTGGTAAGAAATTTTTAAATAAAAAATCATTTCCTTATGGAAAAAAAATTAATTTTAACTCTATCAGAAAGGGTGAAATTATTGGGAAACATGAAGTAAAATTCTCAAGTGGAAAAGAAATAATTACACTAAACCATGAAGCTTCTGATAGAACTTTATACTCTGACGGAGCATTAACAGCTTCTAAATGGATAATGAAAAAAAAATCTGGCCTGTATTCTATGAGAGATGTGCTTAATTTTTTATAATGAATGAAAAACAGAAGGCAAAATTAATAATAAAAATATTAAATAAGATTTATCCTAAAGCACCAATTCCTCTTAAAAGCAAAAATACTTTTACTCTTTTAATCTCTGTGCTTCTTTCAGCACAATGTACAGATGTAAATGTAAATAATGTTACAAAAAATATTTATCCAAAATATTATAAACCTGAGCATTTCGTAAAATTAGGAAAAAAACAAATTGAAAAACTAATCAAAAAAATTGGAATTTTTAGAATAAAGGCAAAAAGTATTTATTTGATGTCAAAACAAGTTTTAGAAAAACACAACGGAAAAGTACCTAAAACTTTTGAGGAGCTTGAAAAATTACCTGGTGTAGGCCATAAAACAGCTAGCGTAGTGATGTCTCAAGGTTTTGGGTATCCAGCCTTTGCTGTTGATACGCATATTCATAGACTTGCACAAAGATGGGGATTTACAAATGGAAAAAATGTAATTCAAACNGAAAAGGATTTAAAAAGANTTTTTCCTAAAAAAATCTGGTCTAAACTTCACCTACAAATGATTTTTTATGGGCGAGAATATTGTTCGGCAAGAGATTGTTATGGTTTGACTTGCAAAATATGTACTACTTGCTACCCAAGTAGAAAAAAACCTGTTATTACCAAAAAAGCTTAATATGAAAATTTTAGGAATAGGAAACGCGATAGTAGATGTCATTTGTAAAGTTGATGACAGCTTTATTAGTAAAAATAATCTCACGAAGAGTTCAATGAAATTATTTTTTGATGAAAATAAATTTAAGAAATTATTAGCTAATCTCAAAATTGAAAAAACTGTTTCTGGAGGATCTGTAGCAAACTCAATAGTTGGTATATCTCAACTTGGTGAGAAGGCTGGTTTTATAGGTAAAGTTTCAGATGATGATTTTGGTAGCAAATATGAAGAGGGTTTAAAAAAAGAAAATGTAGAATATTTTTACTCAAAAAAGAAGGAAGAGTTACCAACGGGTACTTGTTTAATATTAGTCACCCCAGACTCTGAAAGAACAATGTGCACGTTTCTAGGAACAGCAGGAAAAATTAATGAGAATGATGTTAGTTCTGATGCAGTTAAAAAAAGTGAGATAATATTTTTAGAGGGTTACTTGTGGGATGAGGGAGAACCCAAGAAAGCGTTTGACAAAGCTATTAACAATGCAAACAAAGTAGCTATGTCACTCTCTGATCAATTTTGTGTAGACAGACACAAACCTCATTTTTTAAACTTAGTAAAAAACAAACTGGATATAACTTTTGCTAATGAACAAGAAATTATCTCATTAATTGAAGCAAAAAATTTCGACGAAGTTATAAACTTTTCAAAACAACTTAATAAGTTGATAATTGTAACTAGAGGTGAGAAAGGGGCAGTTGCAATTGACGGTGAAGAAATTGTTGAAAGTGGCATACAAAAAAATCTTAAAATTGTAGACCTTACTGGTGCTGGTGATCTCTTTGCTGCTGGATTTCTACATGGGTACATAAATAAATTAACAACAAAAGAGTGTCTGGAAAAGGGTACCNAATTGTCATCAAGAGTAATACAACAAATTGGGGCAAGACTTTAACCTTAACTCTTCTTTCTTTTAAAACTTCCCTTGCCTTTTTTAGGATTTACTATTTTTGATTTATATTTTTTTGTAAACAGTTCTTTAATTATTGGGTTTTTTTTATTTGATTTGATAACCATTTTTTTTACTAATAATAAATTCATTATCATTAAAGGTAGTTAAAATTTTTTTTCTTAATCGATAAATATGAGTCTCAACAGTATGAGTTTCCATATCAGATTGATAGCTCCAGACTTTTTCTTGCAATTCATTAATACTAACCGGTTTGTTTGATTTTGATAAATAAGTAATTGTATTAATCTCTTTTTCAGTCAACTTAAGCTTAGAGTTGTTTATTAGCATTTCTCTTGAATTTAGATCTATAGTATATTTGTTTATTTTCAAATTAGATTGACTACTAAATTGAAGCTTTAAAAATTCAATGTTTATCTTTTCTACTAATTTAAAAATATTAATTGGTGAATTATCTAAAACAAGTTGATTACCAATATTTAAATATTTTTTATTTGATATAATTAAATAATTATTTAAATTTTTTATTTTATTATTTAAAGAATTCTCATTATTTTCAAAGGTGATCTTTAAATTTAAATCTAAACCAAGCTCTTCAAGAATATGATATAATGGGTTAAACTTATATATTATCAAATTATGTATACTCACATAAAGAGAATATGACAATTTTTGTAAAAAATAAACACACTCTTCAAATAGATGAATTTAAATTTAAGTGTTGTATTGGGAAAAAAGGCTCAACAAGGAATAAAAAAGAAGGAGATAAAAAAACACCAAAAGGAACCTTTGAAATTGCAAATCTTTATTTCAGAAAAGATCGTAAAGAAAAACCATCAACTTTACTTAAATGTATTGAAATTAAAAAAAGTATGGGTTGGTGTGATGATATTCATTTTCCAAAAAAATATAACAAGCTTTTTAAATTAGAAAAAAAAATCAGACATGAAAGATTAAAAAGAAAAGATTATAAATATGATTTTCTGATTCCAATAAAATATAACTTTAAGAAACCTATTATTGGTTTGGGCAGTTGCATTTTTATTCATCTGACCAAAGATTATAAACCCACTGCTGGATGTATTGCTTTAAAGGAAAAAGATTTTTTGATTATGCTTAAGTTAATTAAAAAAAAACAAAAAATAAAAATTTTTTAGAATCTCTTACCAAAAATACTAGATCCAACTCTAACATACGTTGATAAGTGTTTAGCAGCTATAAGAAAATCTGAGGACATCCCCATACTCAATTCAGAAAAACCTAGAGCTTTATTTAATTTATTCATCTCTTCAAAATAACTTTCTGGATCAAAATCTGCTGGAGGAATACACATCAAACCAATTAAATCCAAACCAATTTTTTTACAGAAAGAAACTAGTTGTTTCACTTCATTTTTATTAATTCCCGATTTTTGATTTTCATCACCAATGTTTACCTGTAAAAATATTTTAATTTTTTTATTTATCTTATTTTGTTCATCCGCAATTTTTTTTGCAAGTTTTTCACTATCTACTGAATGAATAAAATCAAATATTTGAACTGCTAATTTAACTTTGTTAGTTTGTAGTTTTCCAATCATATGCAATCTTACTCTCGAATTTTTTTTTTTAATCTCTGTCCATTTTTCAACTGCTTCCTGGACTTTATTTTCTCCAAAATCTATATGGCCATAATCTATGAGGGGTAAAATTTTATCGATCTTAAAAGTTTTAGAAACAGCTATAATTTTTGGATAATCATTATTATTTGTTACATTTAAATGTGCTTTGATATTATTTTCAACATCTAATAAATTTTTAATAGTATTATGCATACAAATATGATCAGAAAATATTACTTTATAAATAAATTTGAAACAAATAATATCAGTAGATTAAATAAACAAACTGCTGTTATTTATAGAAATTATTCCTCAACAATACCAGATGAGAAGCTTATTTCTAGAATCAAAAAATATTGCAAACAAAGAGAGATTAAATTTTATTTATCCAACAACATNAAACTAGCGTTAAAACTTGATTTAGATGGGGCATANATCCCCTCTTTCAATAAAGATACTAAACATTTATCTTTTTCGTTTAAAAAAAAATTTTTGTTAATTGGATCAGCTCACAATAATAAAGAAATAAAAATTAAAGAAAAACAGAAGATAAAAATTTTATTATTATCCTCAATATTTAAACAAAATAAAAATTATTTAGGTGTTAATAAATTTAAATTATTATCAAAATTAACAAATAGAAAAATTGTTGCTTTAGGTGGAATTTCAAACAAAAATCTAAAAAAAATTAAATTATTAAATTGTTTTGGATTTGCCGGAATATCTTATTTTGAGTAAAAAAAAGGCCCCTAAAAAGGGGCCCTTTAATATTTTGTGTTCTAAATTAAATTAGAATGCAAATGATGCAGCTAATTTCCAGTACTCGTTATCGTTGTTAGTACCAGTAGAAGAACCATCTACGTTATCTGCAGAGATTGACTTACCAGTGATAGTCATACCACCTGAAGTGTAACTAGCTGTAATACCAGTAACTTCTACTTCAGCTGTATCAGTATTATTATCAAGATCTTCCATACCGTATGAGATAGAAATTGCATCAGACACTGTGTAAGCCACATTGTAAGATGTTACTTCTTGATCATTAGCAGCAGTAGTGTGATCGTAATCACTCTGACTTGCAGAAATAGTTAAAGGTCCAAACGCGTATGAAGCTTTCATAGTTGTTTGTTCAATATCAACAGCAACTGTTGAACTGTCATCACCTTTACCTAAGCTAACTGTTAAACCTTCAACACCAGTGTAAGATAAACCTATTGCAGTTGAAGTTTCGTGGTTTGCGCCAGCAGTATCTGCTGAAACAGAAATTGCAACACCATCAGCTAAAGTTGGTAAAGTGTAAACAACTAGGTTGTCTCCACTTGCAGCAGCAACCATAGCAGTTCCTGAAGCACCAGTAACTAATCCTAGAGTGTTATCCCATAGGTCACCAGCAGCAGTACCGTCTAATGCTGAAGCAGCGTTAGTTCCACCGTGTCCGTGTACAGTTAAAGATCCCAAAGAATCTGAAGAAACTGTTACAGAGTGGTTATCAAATGGAGAAGTTGTTCCATTAGAAGCACCGTTGTCTAATTCAAAAGACATAGATACAGTCAAACCATTATCTAATTCACCTGAACCAGCTAGATATACACTGTTAGCCATACCAACAGTTTTACCTGATGCAGATGCGCTATGGTTTGATACTTTCATACTAGCAGAACCTGAAGCTGATAATTCACCAGCAACAGCTACTGAAGTAGCAACAAGCGAACCTGCTAATGCAGTTAAGCCTATTTTTTTTAAATTGTTCATATTAATTACTCCTTTTTATTTATTTGTTATTATCAATAATAAACATGCTTTAATTATCATTATTCTTTGAATTGTTTGAAAAAACTGAGATATAGCAACAAATAATCAAAAAGTGTTGCATTTTTACATCACTTTTTACCTTAAAAGCTATTATTTTAGCTATTTTTAAAAAATATTGTATAAATTAAATAAATCTCAAAAAAGCCAACATGTTTTCTATTAAATTATATAAATCGCTTACTTTTCTTTTGACTACTTTATTCGTCCTTAATGGATGCAATGGAAAACTTCCTGGTGCAGATGCTAGAAAGTATCCAGCAGACCCAAAAAAAAGAATTGAACAGAACATCAAAGAAGGAAAAGCTTTTCGATTGATGGACTTAAATAATAATAAATCTGGTGGAACTTTTGAATTTGCGAGTTCAAATGAATTATGGAGAGCTTCATTAGATGTAATTGATTTTATGCCTTTGACATCAGTTAATATAGTGGCGGTATTATTATTACAGATTGGTATTCAGATGAACAAAATCAAAACGAAAGTATAAAAATTTCAATAAGATTTCTTACAAATGAAATTAGGTCTGACGCTTTAGATATAAAGGTTTTTAATAGAAAGTGTGTTAATAATCTTATGAACTGTAAAATTACAGAAACAAACAAAATATTAGTAACTGAATTAAAAAAAGAAATTTTAAAAAAAGCAACGATTTATAAATCCAAAAAAAAAGATAAAAAATAATAAAAGTAAAATTGGGTAAAATAAATTATCATTAAAAAAAAATATTAAATTCAGTGGAAAGATATAATTTTAAAGAAATTGAAATTAAATGGCAAGAATTTTGGGATAAAGAAAAAACTTTCTCAACAAAAGTAGATAAAAATAAGAAAAAGTTTTATTGTTTAGAAATGTTTCCCTACCCATCAGGAAAAATTCATATGGGCCATGTAAGAAATTATACAATTGGTGATGTGCTTGCAAGATTTAAAGCATTACAGGGATATAATGTTTTACATCCAATGGGGTGGGACTCTTTTGGTATGCCAGCTGAAAATGCTGCAAGACAAAACAATCTAGACCCTAAAACATGGACTGAGTCTAATATTAAAAACATGAAGGCCCAATTAAAAAAATTAGGTCTTTCAATAGATTGGGATAGAGAAATTTCAACATGCTCTCCTGAATATTACAAACATCAACAAATATTTTTTTTAGAATTATACGATAAAGGATTAGTTTATCGTAAAGAAGAGTACGTTAATTGGGACCCAATTGATAATACAGTTCTTGCAAATGAACAAGTAATTGATGGAAAAGGCTGGCGCTCTGGCGCAATAGTTGAAAGAAAAAAATTAAATCAGTGGTTTTTTAATATTAAAAAATTTTCTGAAGATCTTTTGGAAAACTTAAATACATTGGATGGGTGGCCTAACAAAGTCAAAACTATGCAAAAAAACTGGATTGGTAAATCATTTGGGTGTGAAATAAATTTTAAAATTGAGTCATCAAAAGATATTTCTGAAATAAAGTGTTTTACAACAAGACCGGATACTTTATTTGGATTATCTTTTATAGCTCTATCTGTGGACCATCCTTTAGCAAAATTTTATGATAAAGATGAAGAATTTTTGAAATTTAAAAAAAATTGTTCAACAACTGGGACAACCGAAGAGTCAATAGCTAACGCAGAAAAAATTGGCTTTAAAACAGAATTAACTGCCATAAATCCTCTTGATGAAAATATAAAAGTTCCAGTTTATTTTGCAAATTTTGTCTTGATGGATTACGGATTAGGTGCAGTTTTTGGATGTCCTGCTCACGATCAGAGAGATTTGGATTTTGCTAAAAAATACTCTCTAAAAATAAATGCCGTTGTAACACCAGATCTAAATAATTTAGATTTCAAAGTAGAAGATCAAGCATACACAGGTCCTGGATATATTTTTAATTCATCTTTTCTTGACGGACTAAAGTGTCCAGAAGAGTCTATCATTAAAACAATTGAAATTTTAGAAAAGAAAAAACTTGGTCAAAAAAAAATAAACTTTAGATTAAAAGATTGGGGAATTTCACGTCAAAGATATTGGGGATGCCCTATACCCATCATGTATGACAAAGATAATAATTCACATAAAGTTCCTTTAAAAATGCTACCAGTTGAGCTACCAAAAATAGATAAATTAGTGTCTACTGGTAATCCATTAGATATGGAAAATGAATGGAAAAATATAACAATTAATAATGAGAAATATAAAAGAGAAACAGATACACTAGATACATTTGTAGATTCCTCGTGGTATTTTTTAAGATTTTGTTCTCCAAAAAATAATGAATATGGTTTTGATATTAATGATGTAAATTACTGGATGCCAGTAGATCAATATATTGGTGGTGTTGAACATGCAATATTGCACTTATTATATTCAAGATTTTTTATGAAAGCTCTTTCACATAAAAATGATAAATTAAATATATCAGAACCTTTTAGTGGTTTGTTTACTCAAGGAATGGTTTGTCACGAAACTTATAAAGATCATAATAATAATTGGGTAAGCCCCGATGAAATTGATACTATTAACGGTAAGAAATTTCTCATTAAAGATAATTCTAAAGAAATTAAAGTTGGACCATCAGAATCAATGTCTAAATCAAAAAAGAATACTATTGATCCTGAAAAAATTATTATGAATTATGGTGCAGATGCGGCTAGATTATTTATTCTTTCTGATAGTCCTCCAGAAAAAGATGTCCAATGGTCTGAGGAAGGAATTGTATCTTCATTTAAATTTATTCAAAAATTATGGAATTTAAATTTAAAGATCAAAGAAAAAATTAATATGAATTATATTGAAGATACTGATGGAGAAATTAAAAAATTTACAAATAAATTTTTAAAAAGAGTCACAGAGAACTTGGAAAATTTTAATTACAATAAAATAGTAGCTAACCTTCATGAAATGTACTCATTTTTGTTTAAACAACTAGACAGAGATTATAAAAAAGAAACTCTCTATGAAAATTATGAAAAAATTTTAATTGCAATCACCCCTGTAGTTCCGCATTTTTCAAGCGAATGTTTGCAATTATTAAATTCCAAAGAAAAACGTTGGCCAAAATATGATGAGAATGAACTACAAGAAAATACAGTTAAAATTGTGATTCAAATAAATGGAAAAAAAAGAGGATTAATCGAAACAAACAAAGAAATATCTGAAGAAAAATTGTTTGAAATTATCAGCAATGATGAAACAATAACAAAATATTTTGATGAAAAAAATGTTAAGAGAAAAATTTATATAAAAGATAAATTGATGAATATAATAATTTAAATGATAAAAAAATATTTTTATTTATTTGTATTTTTGTTATTTACTAATTGTGGTTTCACTCCTTTATACAATTCAAATAATGTAAATTATAAAATCAATATAACTCAAATTTCAGGAGACAATATAATCAACAATACAATGATGAGTGAAATCCAGAGAATCTCTAAACCTAGCTCAAAAAATGTTTTTAACATTAAAATTNATTCAAATTATGAAAAAAGGATTATCTCAAAAAACATAAAAGGATCAGCATCTGNTTATCAGTTGATAGCAACTGTTAACTTTCAAATAATAGAAAATAACAAAACAGAAACAATTAATTACCAGGAAAAACAAAATATTAAAAAAAATTCAAATTCTTTTGATCAAATTAATTATGAAAATACAATTAAGGAAAACTTTGCTACTTCATTTATAAGAAAATTAAACTTAGAGCTTTCAAGCAAACAATGATCTTAAAATCATATGAAACAAGTAAAATTGATTTGAAAATCAATAATTTGGTTTTATTTTATGGTCAAAATCAAGGTGCTAAAGAGGAGAAAATATCAAAAATTTTAGAAGTTAATAAAGATAAATCTTTAAATAGATATGATGAAAAAGAAATTTTAGAAAATACTGAAATTTTTTATGAAAATATTTTATCTGAATCTTTATTTGAAGATGAAAAAATCATACTTATAAATAGAGCCACAGATAAAATAGTTAGGATCATTGAAGAAGTAATAGAAAAAGATATTTCAAAAATATCAATATTAATAAATTCTAATATTCTTGAAAAAAGATCAAAATTAAGATCGATTTTTGAAAAAGATAAAAAATTAGTATGTATTCCTTTCTATCCAGACTCCCCTGAAACATTATCTAAATTATCTTACAATTACTTTAAAGAAAACAAAGTTGTTATTTCTCAAGAAAATATAAATTTAATTGTAAATAGATGCAATGGAGATAGAGGTGTATTGAAAAACGAATTAGAAAAAATAAAATTTTTATCTCAAAGTAAGAAAAAATTATTAACAGAAGATCTTTTAAAAATATCAAACTTAATTGAAAATCATGGAATAACTGAACTAGTAGATAATTGTTTGGCTAAAAATCAAAGAAAAATTATAAGCATTATGAACGAAAANAATTTTAGTAATGAAGATTGCATAACTATTGTCAGAACATTTCTGAGCAAGTTAAAAAGGTTGTCTAATTTAGCAAATGATTACAATGAAAATAAAAACTTAGATAAAACTATTGCTAACGCTAAGCCACCAATTTTTTGGAAAGACAAACAGCTCGTAAAGCAACAAATAAATAGGTGGACGTACAAGCAAATTAAAAAAATATTATTTGAAATTAATGAAATTGAGCTTCAAATAAAAAAAAATAATATAAATCCAGTTAATATTATCTCAAATTTTGTTTTAGATATATCATCCAAAAAAATTAGTAATAAGTTTTAATTAAATCTATTATTTTATTTAATTGATCTAAACCTTTGTACTCAAAAGATATTTTACCTTTATTTCTTTTGCTATTCTGTATATCAACATTTAAACCTATTTTATTAGATATAGATAACTCTAGAGCTAAAATATTAGTATCTTTTTTAACTTTTGATCCCTGTCTCTTCTTTTTAAATAATTGAACAAAATTTTCTGCCTGTCTTACAGAAAGTTTATTTTTAATAATTTTATTAGCTACAAAACTTGCATTATCTAAACCCACTAATATTTTAGCATGACCTGTAGATAATTTTTGAGCCTCTATTAATTTTATAACATCCTCTGGCAATGTTAAAATCCTTAAAGAATTTGAAATATAACTTCTGCTCTTGCCTATAAATTTTGAAACCTTTTCTTGATCATAAGAGAACTCATCTATAAGGCGTTTATAACCTTGTGCTTCTTCAAGTGAATTTAGATCATGCCTTTGGACATTTTCTACTATTGCAAACTCCAAGGATTTAAGATCATCAGCTTCAGTGACAACTACAGGTACATTATGAAGACCAGCTTTTTGAGCTGCAAGCCATCTTCTCTCGCCTGCAATTATCTCAAACTTTGAATTATCATCATTTGATTTTCGAACTATGATGGGCTGTATTATCCCTCTTTCTTTAATTGAATTTGTCAAATCTTCTAAATTTTTTTCATCAAAGATTTTTCTTGGTTGATATTTATTTTGTATTATATCAATTATCGATAATTGATTTTTTTGAGCCTCTACTTTTGTTTCACCTATCAATGAAGATAGACCCCGACCTAATCCTTTTTTAATTTTATCCATTAAGCAACACTTCCTATTGTTGACTCTTGATTAATAAATTCATCAGTAAAACTAAAATATGATTTGCTACCCTGACAAGATTTATCATAAATTAAAACTGGCATTCCGTGTGAAGGGGCTTCGGACAATCTCACGTTCCTTGGTATCACTGTTGAATAAACTTTTTTACTAAAATAATCTCTAGCTTCTTTCTCAACTTGTGATGAAAGCTTATTTCTTTTGTCGTACATTGTTAAAAGTATACCTCTGATTTTTAAATTTGGATTTAAACTTACTTTTATTCTTTCAATTGTTTTCATCAACTGAGTTAAGCCCTCAAGAGCAAAAAACTCTGTCTGCAAAGGAACTAAAAGTGAGCTTGAACATACAAGGGCCATCACTGTCAGAAGGCTCAACGACGGTGGACAATCAATTAAGATATAATCATAAGAATCTCTAGAATTGTTTAAATAAGGGGCTAATTTAGTCTTTAATATAAAAGCTCTATTACTATCATCAGCTGTTTCTACTTCCAATCCTGATAAGTCTACATTAGATGTAATAATATCTAAATTTTCAAACTGTGTTTTTTTAATTACCTCTCCAATCTCTTTAGTTCCATTTAATACTCCATAAATTGTATCGCTTGAGTTATCCATATTAGATAATCCAAGTCCTGTTGTTGCATTTCCTTGTGGGTCTAGATCAATTACAAGAATTTTTTTGTTTAGTTGAGATAATCCAGCTGCGAGATTAATTACTGTGGTTGTTTTTCCCACCCCACCCTTTTGATTTATGATTGAAATAATTTGCATTAAATTTTTTTGTAGTCTTTTTAATTTTTTTTTTTAATTTTTTTTATATTTATCAAGAATGAATCTTCATTTGTTAAACTTTTTTTTTCTGTATACTCCATCTTCCAATTTTTTTGTGAATTTTCAAAAACCTTTTTTCCGCTCTTTCCCATAAAACAAATTAAGTTTTTATATTTAGAAAAATTTTCATAAACTAAATCTAATATTACTGGCATTGGTTTAAAAGCTCTCGACATAATCGTTCCTGTTTCTAAATTTTTAATTTCAAAAATATTTTTTTGAAAAACTTTTGTATTTAAATTTAATTTTTCTGAAACTTCTTTTAAAAAATGACTTTTATGATAGCTTTTTTCATAAAGATGCACATTCATATCATTTTTCATGTTTTTAAGTATAATTGCCACGATAATTCCAGGCATCCCTCCTCCTGAACCTAAATCTGTGGTTGTATCACTATTAAAATCAACAAAATCAATAATTTGTGCTGAATCTATAATATGACGGTCAATTATAGCCTTTTTTGATGCTGTATTTTGGCTAATTATATTAATTTTTTTATTTTTTTCAAGAATGAGGGATATATAGTTTTCAAAGTCTAAAAATGTTTCACGTGAAACATTTAAGTCATTGAGTCTAGAATATGAATTTAAAATTTCTTGATCCATTAAGCTATATGCTTAATAGACTTTCTTTTAACGTGTGACAACAAAATATATACAGCAGCTGGAGTAATTCCATCAATTCTCAGGGCTTGACCCATTGTTTTTGGCCTTATTTCTTTAAATTTAGCTTTAACCTCATTTGACAACCCTGAAAGGCCATCATAATTAATTTTATCTGGTATTATAAGGTTTTCATCTCGTTTAAAGGCTAAAATATCAGCTTTTTGCTTTTTTAAATAACCTCTATAATGAGCGTTTATTTGAATTTGTTCATCTATTTCTTTGTTAAAAAATGGTATATCTGACCATATTTCCCTAATTTTGCTCATATTAACTTCTTTTTGAGTTAATATCTCATTAGAAGATCTTAAAATTCCATCTTTTGCTATTTTAACCCCAAATTTCACAGCTTTATTAGGTGAAATAGTAGATTGATTCATTTTTCTGTTAATTTGATTAATTTTATCTAGTTTATCTAAATAAAGAGCTTTTCTTACATCACCAACTAATCCAATTTCTATTCCTTTTTCTGTTAATCTTTGATCCGCATTATCAGATCTAAGACTTAATCGATATTCTGCTCTTGATGTAAACATCCGATATGGTTCAGCTACACCTTTGGTCACTAAATCATCAATCATTACTCCTATGTACGCATCAGATCTATCAAGTATGAAAGGCTCTAATTTTTTAATAGATAGAGCGGCATTAATCCCAGCTATAAGACCCTGGGCAGCTGCTTCTTCATATCCTGTTGTTCCATTAATTTGCCCAGCAAGGTAAAGATTACTAATATTCTTAGTTTCAAGAGTTAAAAANAGCTCCCTAGGATCTATATAGTCATATTCTATAGCATATCCTGGCCTTAAAATAGATACACTTTCTAAACCTTTGATATTNTTACATATTTCTTGTTGTATATCTGCTGGAAGNGATGTTGAGATGCCATTTGGGTAAATTGTATAGTCATTTAGTCCTTCTGGCTCTAAAAATATCTGATGTTGACCTTTATCAGTAAATTTTACTATCTTGTCTTCTATAGATGGACAGTATCTAGGACCAACTCCCTTTATGCTACCTGAATACATTGCACTCTTAGACAAATTTCTTTCTATAATTTTATGCACCTTGTTATTGGTATAAGTCATCCGACATGAGACTTGTTTGTTAATATTTTTTTTAGTTAAGAAAGAAAAAAAATAAGGATCATCATCTGCGAACTGTTCCTCTAAATTTTTAAAATTAATTGTCCTTGCATCTAGTCTTGGAGGTGTTCCTGTTTTCAATCTTCCAATTTTAAAATTATATTTTTCTAATTGTTCACTTAATCCTGTTGAAGGTTTTTCATCATACCTTCCAGCTGGTGTTTTTTCATTGCCTATATGAATCAAACCATTTAAAAAAGTGCCCGTTGTTAGTATTAGCTTGTTACATAAAACTTTTTTACCTTGCTTAGTTTTAAATCCATTTATTGCATTTTTAATAAATATAAACTTAATTACAGGATCTGAAAAAACACTTAAATTACAATAGTTTAGCAATTTTTCTTGCATATATTTACGATATAATGATCTATCTGATTGAGTTCTTGGTCCTCTAACAGCTGGTCCTCTACTTCTATTTAATAATCTAAATTGTATTCCTGATTTATCTGCAACCTCACCCATTACACCATCAAGAGCATCTATCTCTCTAACCAAATGGCCTTTTCCCAAACCACCTATTGCTGGATTACAAGACATCTCTCCAATAGTTTCTATTCTATGAGTGAATAGGGCAGTGTTAACTCCTAGACGAGCTGATGCTGCTGCAGCTTCACACCCGGCGTGTCCACCACCAATTACCACAACATCAAATGACAAATCATTTTTCATATGCCAAATTTATAGGTGATTATATAATTTACAAGATAGGCTTAATTTTTTTTAAATAGGCCATTATTATCAATATTTTTTGATATAAATTGCAAAAAACCAGCAAAATAGTGTATTATTTACCTATACAAAAATCGTCGAAAATACTACCTAATATCTCTTCAACATCAATCTTTCCAACAATCATGCCTAAATGTCTAGTAGCTAATCGTAAATCTTCTGCAGCTTTATCAAAATCCTCGATATCTTTTTTTTGATTAAAATTATTTAAATGTTCTAAACATTGTTGTAGATGTTGCCTGTGTCTTTCTCTGGTAATTAAAATATCATCACTTGTAATAAATTTATTTTTTAAATTATTTTTTATTTTTAAAATTAATTCATCGATGTTTTCATTTTCTTTAATAGAAATTAAAACATGATTTATTTTTTTAATTTCTGAATCAATATCTTTTTTTAAGAGATCAGACTTATTAATAATTAAAATNGCATTTTCATTTAATAAACCCTTCAAAACATCAGTAAAATCAATGTTTTTTGCATCTACCACAACAAGCTTTAAGTCTGCTTCCTCGGCTCTATTTAGGGATAATTTTATACCTTTCTTTTCTATCTCATCTTTAGAGTCTCTTATTCCTGCAGTATCAGATATTATCACAGGATATCCATCAATATTAAGATGTGTTTCGATAACATCTCTAGTGGTACCCGCGATTTCAGAAACGATTGCTACATCTCTGTTTGACAAATGATTCATCAAACTAGATTTCCCAGCATTAGTTGGTCCAAGAATTGCAATTTTAAAACCTTCTCTAATTCTTTCTCCAACTTTCTGATCGTTTAATATTTTTTTAATTTTAATTATTACTTCATCTGAACTATTTTTAATTTNATCTAAAATATTATTTGNTAAATCTTCTTCCGGAAAATCAATTTTAGCTTCAACGTGTGATAAAATTTTTAAAAGTTTTTCTCTTAAAAAATTAAATTGGTCTGCCGATTTTCCATTCATTATTTTGATGGCTTGTTGTCTTTGAATTTCAGTTTCAGAGGAAATTAAATCTGCAATACTTTCCGCCTTCAGCAAATTTATTTTTCCATTTTGAAATGCTAATTTTGTAAATTCACCTGGATCAGCTAATCTACAATTTTCTATCTGAGAAATTGAAGAGTGTAGGGCATCAACTACCGCTTTGCTTCCATGTACCTGTATTTCAGCCATATCTTCGCCTGTGTAGCTCTCAGGGCCTGGAAACCATAATATAATACCTTCATCTATTAACTCAGAAGTGTTGATTTTATTGATTTTTCTAAGTGTTGCTACTCTGGGTTTTGGAACATTTTTACCAGTTAATATTTCAATAACTCTCGAAGTTTCCTCTCCAGAAATTCTAACAACAGCAATTCCTGAAATTCCCGGCCCACTAGATAAAGCATAGATACTCATTTATAAATTATATCTTTAAATTTAGTAATTAAAATAACTTACTTAATAAATAAACAAGTTTTTCGTGATATTTAAAAAATTAAATTTTTCCTAAAATATCAAAAAAATCACTAGAGAATTTTTTAGTATCAAATAATGGAGTTTGATATGACGTATTAAATATTGTTTTTCTAGTCTCTGATAATTTATTTTTATCCACAGTCATATTTATAGTCTTGGAAATATAATCTTCTTCATCATTAGCAATTAAGCTATCCATGCCTAAATTTTTAATGATTGATTCTCCACATCTTGAATTAAAATTATATCCTTTCATAGTTATAACAGGAACACCCATAGAAATTGCTTCGAAAGTTGTGGTAACGCCGTTGTAGGGAAATGTGTCTAAAGCAATATCTATTTGTTTATATAAATTATAATGACTTTCTAATTTTCTCTTTTCTAAGAAAATAATTGAATCTATTACTCCATATTTATTAAATTCTTTTTTTAAGTAACTTCTATTCATCTTTAGTGAAGATTTTAAAATTAGTTTAGAATTTTTAACTTTTTGTAAAATTTGAGACCACACATAAATAACTCTTTCATTGATTTTGTTAAAATTATTGAATGAACCAAAAGTTATATTTTTTTCTTTTAAGCAGGGTGCATCTGACTCTGATCTCTCGAAGTTTAGCCCAGAATGACAATTCCAAATATTAGGTAAATAAATTATTTTCTCTGAATAATTATTTTCTTCTTCCTCATAAATAAGATTTCTATCCGCAATCAAATAATCCATATTATCTAAGCCCGAAGTATTACAGTAGCCCAACCAAGAGATTTGTTTTGGTGCCAACCTATTTTTAAATAAAGAGACTCTATTAAGTGAAGTCATGCCAGTGATATCAAACATTATATCAATATTGTCTTCTCTAATTAAATTAAAAGCTTCAATATCTTTTAAATTAGAAACATTGATAGATTTTTTAGCTAAAATTTTAAATTCATTTGTATTTTCATCTTCTAAATAATTGTCTAAATATAAATAAATTTCGAATTTATCCCTGTTACAATTTTTAAAAATTGTCTCTAGAAAATATGTAATTGAATGTTTTTTTAAGATTTCGGAAGATAAAAATCCAATCCTTATTTTACTATTTTTTTTTTTATTTAATTCTATTGGATTATTTGATGTAAAATTTTCAATTTTATCTGCAAATAGTTTTGAATATTTCAAAAAGTCAGCTTGTGTCCAACTTTTCTTGTAGTTATTAAAAAAAATCCATGAAGAAAATCTACTTAAATTTAAATCATTCTTTTCAAATTGTTTTTTTAGATAGAATAAAGTTTTATTTAAATTTCCTTGGTTTTGATAAACTCTTATTATCGCTGAAACTAATTTCTCATTATATCCAAAGCATATTTCTGCTTCTTCAAATAATTCATTGGTTTGATTTAAAAAAATAGATGAGTCATTTATTACATCCTCTGCAGGACTTTGTAGAATATATAAATCAACTGCTGTATTAATAAAATTAATTAGTGCTTCTAGACCAAAATTTGTTGTTTTTTCTTTTAAATAACCTTGTTTAAAATCAGATAATGCTAAAATTAAAGAGACTTTGTCTTTGCTGTTAAATAATCTGGCTACACCTAAAAGATTTAATATTTGTGATGATTTATCTTTAAATGAAGATTGTATAAAAAGAATTAACTCATCATATTTTTCTTCTTTAAATAAATTAGATAATTTTAAAAATTTTTCATCCATAAATGATTAATTTTTTTATTATAAAAGAAGTAAGATAAAAAAAATATAATTTTTTAAGCAGGTTTATTCATTGAATTGAAAAATTCTGCGTTATTTTTAGTNTCTTTAAGTTTTGAGTTTATGAACTCAATAGCATCCATTGTCCCCATTGGTGCAATAATTCTTCTAAGAACATTCATTTTTTGTAGATCGTTTTTATCAAACAATAACTCTTCTCTTCTTGTTCCGGATTTTGTTATATCAATTGCAGGATAAATTCTTTTGTCTGCAATTTTTCTATCAAGAACTGTCTCGCTATTTCCTGTTCCTTTAAATTCTTCGAAAATTACCTCATCCATTCTACTACCAGTATCGATTAAAGCAGTTGAGATAATTGTTAAAGATCCACCTTCTTCAATATTTCTTGCTGCACCAAAAAACCTTTTGGGTCTTTGAAGGGCATTTGCATCAACACCACCTGTTAAAACTTTTCCAGAACTTGGTATTACCGCATTATATGCTCTACCCAATCTAGTGATTGAATCTAATAATATAACCACATCTTTTTTATGTTCTGTTAATCTTTTTGCTTTTTCAATTACCATTTCTGCAACAGCAACGTGCCTTTGTGCTGGTTCATCAAAAGTAGAACTAATTACTTCACCCTTAACAGTTCTTTGCATGTCTGTGACTTCTTCTGGTCTTTCATCAATCAACAAAACCATCAAATAACTTTTTGGATAATTTTTTGCAATTGAGTTTGCAATACTTTGCAATATCATTGTTTTACCAGCTTTTGGTGGTGAAATAATAATAGATCTTTGTCCTTTTCCAATTGGGCTTACAAGGTCGATTAATCTAGGTGTTAAATCTGGTTTTTTTTCTACTTTAGTTGTCTCAACTTCCATTACCATTTGTTGGTCTGGATAAAGAGGTGTTAGGTTATCAAATGCAATTTTGTGCCTCGCTTTTTCTGGTTCTTCAAAATTAATTTTACTAACTTGAAGTAAAGCAAAATATCTTTCACCTTCTTTGGGGGCTCTAACTGGTCCCTCAACAGTGTCTCCTGTTCTTAAACCAAATTTTCTAATTTGACTTGGGCTGACATAAATATCATCTGGTCCTGGCAAATAGTTTGATTCCATTGCTCTTAAAAAACCAAATCCATCTTGTAATAATTGTAAAACACCTGCGCCGGTAATTTCCTCTTTTTCTGCAACTTTTTTTAAAATTGCAAAAAGAATTTCTTGTTTTCTTAATGTGCTAGCATTTTCGATGCCTAATTCCTCAGCTTGACTAATAAGTTGCTCAGATGATTTTAATTTTAACTCTTGGATATTCATGATTTAATTTTTAAGGATTATTTAAGATAGGTTTAATATATATACTACAATTGTTATTTCAACCCTAGATTGGCTTAAAAATAACAAGAAAAACAATAAAAATAAGCATTACCGTTGGGATTTCATTAATTATTCTAAAGAATTTTGAAGATCTGGTGTTGGAATTATTTTTTAAAGATACAAGGCATTTTCCTAAATAATCATTGTATGCCGACAATAAGATAACCAAAACTATTTTTATTTGCATCCATAATTGAGAAAATATTTCTATCCCATTTAAATAGATTAAGATTAAACCAAAAATCCAAGTAAAAATCATTGCTGGACGCATGATGTAAAAAAAAAGTTTTTTTTCCATCACTTCAAATATATCTGCAGCTTCTTTTTTTTCTTTGTTTTCGACATGGTAAACAAAAATTCTTGGCAGATACAAAAGACCAGCCATCCACGAAACAACAGCTATCAAATGTAAACTTTTAAACAATAAATAACTATTCATGATTTAGACACGGACATTTTACAAATTGATTTGGACATTGTATCTTTGGTGGGAAAAGCTCCCCATTAAAATTATGATTTTTTTTGTTAATTATTAAATTAGACAAGGTTTTTATATAATTTTTATTTGTGCCTAGAGCTGGTACTCGTGTATAATTTTTACATCCATTTTTATCAGCCAATTCTTTATATTCTATATCTAATTCAACTAAAGTTTCTGAGTGTTCTGATACAAACGCTATAGGGACCAACACAATATGTTTCTCTAATTTTGAATTTTCTACAATTATATCTTCTGTAGATGGACCAATCCATTTTAAAGGTCCAACTCGACTTTGATAACTTAATATCCAATCTAGGTCTTTAATATTTAAAGACTTAACGATTTTATCAACAGATTGCTCTACTTGCCACTGGTAAGGGTCTCCTTTTTTTATATTTTTTTCTGGTAAGCCATGTGCAGAAAATATTAATTTGAATTTTTCTAAATTACTTATCTTTTTAATTATNTCTTCTTTATGTGCTAATATAAAATTATCATCTGTAGGATAGCAGCAGATTGTACTCGTTTTAATCTTAAGATTATTTTTTTTACAAACATTCTTCCATTCTTTTATTGATGATCCTGATGTTGCTGCAGAATATTGTGGGTATAGAGGTATTAATATAATTTCATCTGGATTAAAATTTTTAACATAGTTTACAACCTCTTCTGATCTTGGGTGCCAGCACCTCATAACAATAAAACATTTGTATTCTGAGTGTTGATCATCATTATTAAGCTCTAATTCGAGGGCTTTTGATTGATCTCCTGTTAATTTTAAAATGGGGGAGAATCCACCAAGCTCTTGGTATATTTTTTTAGCTGTTGGCGCTCTTCTGTTAGAAATTAATTTAGCTAGAGGATATCTAAAAATAGTAGGTAAATTTAGTATTGCAGGATCATTAAATAGATTAAATAAAAATGGTTCAACATTCTCTAATTTATCGGGACCCCCTAAATTAAAAAGAATTACAGCTTTTTTCATTAATAGTTTTTTACAGTGTTTACTAAAAACTCAAACATATTAGGGTCTGTCTCAGGTAAAACCCCGTGCCCTAAATTAAAAATATAAGGATGATCTTTAAAAATATCTAAATATTTTGTTGCTTCTTTTTTTAACGTCACTTTGTCAGNAAGTAATACTTTNGGATCAAGTCCACCTTGAATTGGAATTTTTATATCCNTTAAAATTTTTTTTGGATCAATATTATAATCGATGCCAACTGCATCTGGTTTAACAATTTCACAAAATTCTTTATAATTTTTAATTTCTCTAGGAAAACATATAACAGGTGTATTTAAAGACTTAACATAATCAACAAGGTTTAAAGTGGGTGAATAAATATAATTAGGTAAATCTTTTTCATCTAATAAACCTGCCCAACTATCAAATATCTGTATTACATTTGCACCATTATCAATTTGGTTTTTGATATGTATTTTTAGAAATTTTTCTAAAATTAACAAAATTCTATTTATTAAAAAATTATCTTTAAAAAAATTTTTTTTAAGGTTTTTTTTAGGAGATTGTTGATTAATAATGTAAACCAATAAAGTCCAGGGCGCACCAACAAATCCTATTGTATTTTTATTTTTTACTATTTTATTTGTGCTAACTTTTTTAATCGCTTTATAAATTGGATATATTTTTTGAACAAAATCAACTTCATCTAATCTTGAAATTTCATCGATATTTACTTCACCAAGCTTTGGTCCAAAACCTTTTTCAAATTCAACTTTTTGATTTAACCCGTATGGTAACATTAAAATATCTGAAAAAATTATTGCAGCATCTAAATTAAATCTTTGTAAGGGTTGCAAGGTAATTTCTGCGGATAAATCTTCATTTAAACATAAATTTATAAAATTTGGATTTAGTTTTCTTATTTCTCTAAATTCAGGTAAATATCTTCCAGCTTGTCTCATAACCCAAATTGGATTTATTTTTGTATCTTTATTTTTTATTACTTTGTGTAGAGGAGTCATATTAAATATATATATATATTTGTTGTATTAGTATTATGTGTTGTGAATATTGATGATAAGTATTTTTTAACATTTTATTAACAACTTAATAACAATTAATAATTAATAATATTGTAAAAATTGAAGCTTTTTAAATTTTTATTCAATAAATTGTATAATTTTATCCATAAATTTATTAATGTTAATAAAAGCCTTATTTTACAATAATAATTAACTAATATTTAAATTGAGTAATTTTAATAAAATAATACAAATTTATTAACAATTTATTCATGAGCAATACATATCAAATTTATCTAATTTCTGACTCAACAGGAGAGACATTAGACCGAATTTTTTTAGCATTAAAAGCTCAATTTAAAAATATTGAATACAAAGTACACTCTTATTCTTTTACTAGAACAGAGAACCAAATTCTTAAAATTTTAGAAGATGCCAAAAAAAATGAAAACCCAGTAATTCTCTATACAATTGTAGACAATAATTTAGCTAAATATTTAGCAAATGTAAGTGATAAAAAAAAAATCCCATGTTTTGGTGTTCTTGGAAATTTAATCTTAAATTTTTCAAAAATTTTAAATCAAAAAGCATCCCATGAACCAAGCGGACAACATGCTCTTAATGATGAATATTATGAGCGAATAGAAGCAATTCAATTTACCATGAGCCATGATGATGGAAATTTAATTAATGAAGTAGAACAATCCGACATAATCTTAGTTGGAGTTAGTAGAACCAGTAAAACACCAACAGCAATTTATTTAGCAAATAAAGGGTTTAAAACTTCAAATATTCCTCTTGTTAATGAAAATTCTTTACCAATAAAATTAAAAAATAATCCCCAGCTAACATGTGTTGTAGGGTTAAACACTGAACCGGAAAGGTTAGTCGATCTAAGAAAAAATAGAATGAACACCTTAAAAGAAACTGAAAACAAAAGTTACACAAATATTGAAAATATTAAAAAAGAAATTGCAATTGCTAAAAAAACTTTCCAAAAATATAAATGGCCGTCTATCGATGTTACAAGAAAATCTGTTGAAGAAACTGCGGCATCAATAATAAAAATACACGAGATATATACAAATAATGCTAAATAAGATTATTCTTGCATCCAAAAGTAAGGTAAGAAAAGAAATACTAGACAAAAACAGCATTCCAAACCAAGTGGAACCATCAAATATAGATGAAGATATTGTTAAAGAAAGTTTAATAAAAGAAAAAGCTAGTCCAGATATTATTTCGAAGAACTTAGCAGAACTTAAAGCTAATAAAGTTAGCTTAAAATTTCAAGAGCAGATGGTTTTGGGTGCCGATAGTGTCATAGATTTAAATGGTGAATTAATATCAAAACCTGAAAGCAGAGACGAAGCTTTAGAGATTTTAAAAAAATTAAATGGCAAAAAACATTTTTTAGTCAGTTCTGTTTGTATTTCTAAAAATGGTTCAATGATTTGGAATTATACAGATAAGGCAGCACTCACCATGAAAAGTTTTTCTGATAAAGAACTTAAAGAATATCTATTTAAAATAACAGATGAGGCTTTATATGCTTATAATGTTTATCAAATTGAAGGAAAAGGAAAAAATTTATTTTCAAAAATAGAAGGAAATGAAGACACCATAATGGGTTTACCAATTAAACAAATTAAAGAGTATTTAAAAAAAATATAATGGAAAAATATTTAGTAATAGGAAACCCAATAGAACACTCTTTGTCACCTAAATTACATAATTATTGGATTAAAAAAAATAACATTAATGCAATTTATGAAAAACAAAAATTAGATCAACAAGATATTGAAAATCTAATTTTAAAAGTAAAAGAAAAAAAAATTCGTGGAATTAATGTTACTGTTCCTTTTAAAAAAACAGTTATCCAATTTTTAGATCAATTAAGTCCAGAGGCCGAAAAAACGCAGTCAGTTAATACCATTCATATGGATAACAATAGAATAATTGGTCACAACACAGATATTTATGGATTTGAACTTGGCATTAGAAACTCTGCATTTGTTGTAAAAGATAAAAAAGTTCTAATACTTGGTGCTGGCGGTGTAGTACCTTCTATAATTTTTGCCCTTAATAAAATGCAAGTATCTGAAATTATAATTAGTAATAGAACCAAAAATAAAGCTGAAAAATTAAAAGATATGTTTGAATATATAAAAATAGTCAATTGGGGTTATGTACCTGAATTTGATCTAATTATTAATGCTACAAGTATAGGCCTTAAAGAAAATGATGAAATAACTTTAGACTTTTCTAAAGTTGGGCAAAATAAATTATTTTATGACGTGATTTACAACCCTGAAGAAACAAACTTTTTAAAAACAGGAAAAAGATTAGGTAATAAAACAGAAAATGGTAAATTAATGTTTGTTTATCAGGCTTCAGCCGCCTTTGATTTGTGGCACGGAGTTAAGCCAGAAATAAATAATAAAACATTAGAACTTTTAGATTTATGATCGTAATTGGAATTTTGGGGGACATAGGCTCGGGCAAAAGTTATGTGGCTAAGAGTTTTGGTTGTCCAGTATTNAATGCAGATTTTGAAGTAAGTAAATTATATAAAAAAGAAAAAAAAATTTTTATTAAACTTAAAAAAGTTNTACCAAAATATTTTCATTCATTTCCAATAATTAAAACAGAAGTATCAAAAGCGATACTAGCTAATAAATCTAATTTAAATAAAATTGTTAAAATTGTGCATATAGAAGTGAGAAAAAAAATGAATAAATTTTTAAATAAAAATAAAAATAAAAAAATAGTTATTTTAGACGTGCCACTTCTTCTGGAAAATAATCTTAATAATAAAAAGGATATATTGGTTTTTATTCAATCAAAAAAAATAGATATTTTAAAAAGATTAAAAAAAAGAGATAATTTTAATCAAAAACTCTTTAATAAATTTAAGAAAATCCAACTACCACTTAATTATAAAAAAAAAAAATCTCACTTTATTATTAAAAATAATTTTACAAGAAAATCTGTTAATAAAGATATAAAAACTATTCTAAAAAAAATTTTATAGATGAAAGAAGTAGTATTAGATACAGAGACAACTGGTATTTCAGTTAAAGAGGGACACAGAATAGTTGAAATTGGTTGCATTGAATTAGAAAATTTAATTCCAACCAAAAATAGATTTCATTGCTATCTTAATCCAGAGAGAAAAGTATCGGAAAAAGCTTTAGAAGTCCATGGGTATACAGATGAATTCTTATCTAATCAAAAAAAGTTTAACGAAATTGGAAATGATTTTTTAGATTTTATTAAAGATAAAAGACTCATAATTCACAATGCAGAATTTGATTTAGGTCATTTGAATAATGAGCTTTCTTTGTTTGGAAAAAAAAGAATAACCAATGAGATAATAGATACTTTAACTTTAGCCAGAGATAAATTTCCTGGTTCTCCAGTAAGTCTAGATGCTCTTTGTAAAAGATACAGAGTTGATAATTCAAAAAGAACGCAACACACAGCATTAATTGACTGCGATTTATTGGCCAAAGTTTATATTAATCTAATCGACCAAAAAGAACCCACTCTTAACTTTCAAACTCAAGACCAAGAAAATAAAGAAAAAACTAATTTTAATGTGGCTTATTTTAAAAAAGTTATTAAACCCAACTTAGATGAACTTAAAAAACATAAAGAGTATCTAAAAAATAATTTAAAAAAAAATTATTTTAATTAAATCTTTGATTATAAAGATTTTCAAAATCAACTTTTTTTTCAAATTTAATCCCAGGGTAACCAGAATTATGAAGAAGATTTAAAAGTGATTTTTCTAAATCAGGATAAATTTCAATTTGCACATCACACAATATAATTTTTTCTAGATCCTTCTTTTCTTTAATTTCTTCACTTATTTTTATTATTGTTGAAAAATTTATTTCAAAGCAAGATTTTTTTTTACTTTCTTCTTTGTCTTCAAACTTCATTAACGTATTAATCTCAATCATTTTATCTTTTAATGCTTTAGAATTAATATCTATGCCTAGTTGATATTTAGAAATATGATCTCTAACAAAAATATAAGTTTCAATGTCAGGAGTTTCACTTGACATATCTTTTATATATCTTCCTAAAATTTTATAATTTTCTTTCATCTTCGTCATCTATATCTTCAAAATCTCCATCTATAAAATTATTTTTATTGTTTTTTGGGGGGTTATATTTTTTAACAAACTTACTAAAAATAATCTTTCTAGTTATGGGAAAAATTATTAAAAATCCAAAAATATCTGTAGCAAAGCCGGGAATAATCAAAAGTAATGCGGCAAACGCAATTGCAGCTCCAGATAACATTTCATAGGTTGGCGCTTCATTTTTGTTTAATTGTAGAAAACCTGATTTTAGGGTATTTAAACCTTCATACTTAGCGTAGTAAACTCCAACTATAGCTGTTGTAAATATTAATAAAATTGTTGTAATTGCTCCAATTTGAGATCCAATTTTAATAAATAGATAAATTTCTATTATTGGAATTAAAATTATTAATAATAAAATTGAGTTCATTTGTCCTTAATCTAAATTGCTGGTTGAAATTAATCAACATAGTAATTATTATATATTCTATGAACTATAGTTTTGAATATATTGATATAATCCTTCTTGCAATGATTGCTGGTTTTATTTTTTTAAGATTAAGAGGAATACTTGGAAAAAGAACTGGTTTTGATGGAAAAAATCATCCACAATTTAAAGAAGTTTTAAAAGACATTAATATAAATCAAACACCGAAGGTAAATGAAAAATTTGATGACGACTCTCAAAAAGAATTTTTAAATGGTGCTAAAATCGCATATGAAACAATTATTACTGACTTTAGTGATAATGATAATAAGATAACAACAAGCAAGCCACTACTTAATAATGAAATTTATAATCAATTTAGTGAGGCCCTGAAAAAAAGAAGTGATAGAGGTCATTATGCTGAAATTACTTTTATAGGTATAAATTCTGCAGCTATTAAAGAACATAAAAAAATAGATAAAATTTTAAATGTTACTGTGGATTTTATTGCAGAAGTTATAACTTGTATAAAAGACAAGGACAAAAAAATTATATCAGGTGATCCTGAAAAAATTAAAAAAATCTATGATACTTGGGTATTTTCAAAAGATGTTACGTCAGTTAACCCAAACTGGAAACTAGTTAGTATTTTAACTTAATTGAGCAACAATATTTCAGACAAAGATAAAAAAGATTGGGAAAAATTTCTCTCTAATGAGGAAAAATTACCCAATAAGGATTTAAAAATTAAAAAAGATACAACTTTAAAAATAAAATCCATAGATTTACATGGTCTTACGCTAGAACAGGCCAATATAGCTGTTAATGACTTCATTATTAAATGTTATGAAGAGCAAATAAATAAATTAATTATTGTTACAGGAAAGGGTATTCATTCACAAAATGAAAAAGATCCTTATGTTTCAAAAGATTTGAGTATTTTAAAATATTCTGTTCCAGAATTTATATCTAATAATATAAATCTAATGAAAATTATTAATGATATACAGGACGCTAAAATAGAAGATGGTGGTAGTGGCGCTTTTTATATATATTTAAAAAAGTTAAAATAAAACTGATCAAAAAAAATTTATGTTTATTTGGCTTGCATCATACCCTAAAAGTGGAAATACATTGTTACGATCAATGTTAGCATCTTACTTTTTTTCTAAAGATGGCAACTATTTTTTTGGCTTAATAAAAAACATAAAGCAATTCCCACATGGTGGTTTGTTTATGAAACATGGCGTTGATATTTCGAATCATAACGAAACTATTAAAAATTATATAAAGGTTCAAGAAACGTTTAATAAAAAAAACTCTGTTCAATTTTTAAAAACGCACAGTTATTTATTTAACTTTAATCAACAGTTTTCATTTACAGATTTTAATAATTCCCTTGGAGTTATTTATATTGTTAGAGATCCTAGAAATATTGTTAATTCTCTTTCTAAATTTAAAAATACCACAATTGAACAAACGGCTGATTTTATGATAAAATCATCAGGAGATGGGTTCACTTGGACTAATACCTGGTCTAATAATTTTCACAGCTGGAAAACTTTTAAAGAACATGGAAAATACATGTTAATTAAATATGAGGATTTAATNACTAATCGAGAACTTATCTTTTTAAATGTATTAAAATTTATTTATANATTAAATAATTCCAAGTTTACAATAGACAAAAATAAATTTGATAATGTTATAAAAACTACAACTTTTGAAAATATGCAAAAATTAGAAAAACAAACAGGTTTTGGTGAGGGAACTATCAATGAAAAAACTGGAAAAAAAATACCTTTTTTTAATTTAGGACCAAAAAATGATTGGAAAAAGATATTAGATAATAAAATTAGATACAAAATAGAGAAAGCTTTTAAAAAAGAAATGGAAGAGCTTGGATATCTATAAAATTTAAAATAATTTTTTATGTTTATTTGGTTAGCTTCATACCCCAAAAGTGGAAATACTTTAATCAGATCTTTGTTGTCAGCATATTTTTTTTCTAAAAATGGGAATTTTAATTTTGAATTATTAAAAAATATTAAACAATTTCCTATAAAGGAACTTTTTTTAAAATATGGAGTTGATATTAAAAATGAAAAAGAGGTAATAAGAAATTATATACCTATTCAAAAATTTATTAATATTAAAAATTCCATCCAATTTTTAAAAACTCATAGTTATTTATTTAATATTGAAAACAATCCTTTTACTAAATTAGAATATACGCTCGGAGTTATTTATATAGTTAGAGATCCAAGAAATATAGTTTTGTCTTTTTCAAACCACAGTAGCCAATCACATGAAAAATCTGCTGAAGATTTAATTAAAGGAAGAGAATTAAGAGATAAAGACAAAGAAGACATAACAGTCTATCCAGGAACTTGGGCTGGAAACTTTAATAGCTGGAAATCTTTTAAAACAGTAAACAAATATATGCTAATAAAATATGAAGACTTGATAAGAGAAAAAGATAAAATTTTTTATGAAATTTTAAGATTTATCCATAATCTTAAAAATGTTGAATTTGTATTAGATAAAAAAAAATTTAATAATGTTTTAGAAAACACAAATTTTGATCAGATGCAAAAATTAGAAAGTGAAAATGGGTTTGTGGAGAGTATGAATGATAAAAAAACAGGAAATAAAGTTAAATTTTTTAATCTTGGAGAAAAAACAAGCTGGAAAAATTCACTTAAAACCAGTATCAAAAATCAAATTGAAAATGAGTTTAAAAAAGAAATGAAAGAGCTTGGTTATCTTTAAGTTTTTAGAGAATAAATTTCGATAAATCGGTATCTTTAATTAAATTATCTAAATTTTTATCAATATACTCTTTATCAATTTTAATTTTTTCACCAGAGCGATCAGTTGCAGTAAAACTAATTTCATCTAAAATTTTTTCAATAATTGTATGTAATCTTCTAGCACCGATATTTTCAACCGTAGCATTAACCTCTGATGCAATGTTTGCAATAGCGTCAATGCCATCATCTGAAAATTCAAGATCAACATCTTCAGTTTTTAAAAGGGCTATGTATTGCTTTATTAAACTAAAATCGGGCTCTCTTAAAATTCGTTTAAAATCATCACTGGTTAAAGCTTCTAATTCAACTCTTATAGGNAATCTTCCTTGCAATTCAGGAAGTAAATCAGAAGGTTTAGCAAGTTGAAATGCACCAGAAGCAATAAATAAAATATGATCAGTTTTAATTGGACCATGTTTTGTATTTACAGTTGTTCCCTCAATTAACGGTAACAGATCTCTTTGAACTCCTTCTCTTGAAACATCACCACCAACTCTATCAGTCCTTGCAGATATTTTATCAATTTCATCTAAAAATACTATTCCATTGTTTTCTGTTGATAATTTTGCAGCTTTAATAATTTTATCTTGTTCAATTAATTTATCCGACTCATCATTGATTAAAATTTCATGAGACTCTTTTACATTCATTTTTTTCTTTTTTTCTTTATTTCCCATTGATTTACCAATCATCTCACCAATATTTATCATCCCAACATTTGCTCCTGGCATTCCTGGTATTTCAAAAGAAGTGCTGTTTGACCCAGCATCACTCACTGCAATCTCAATTTCATTATCATCTAAGTCACCGTTTCTAAGTCTTTTTCTAAAACTTTCTCTTGTTGCAAGACTTGCTTTTTTACCAACTAATGCATCTAAGACTTTTTCTTCAGCTGATTTTTGAGCTTGGGCATGAACTTCTTTTCTCATTTTTACTTTTTCTAATGAAATTGCAATTTCCATTAAGTCTCTTACGATTTGTTCCACATCTCTTCCAACATAACCAACCTCTGTAAACCTTGTAGCCTCAACTTTAACAAATGGTGCCTCAGCAAGCTTTGAAAGTCTTCTTGAAATTTCTGTTTTTCCAACACCTGTTGGTCCAATCATTAAAATATTCTTTGGTAAAACTTCGTTTTTCATTTCACCTTTAAGTGCTTGTCTTCTCCATCTATTTCTTAAAGCGACTGCAACAGCTTTTTTTGCTTTATTTTGTCCAACAACAAATCTATCTAGTTCAGAAACAATTTCTCTTGGAGAGAGAGANCTAACTAATGAACTTTCTTCTTTTTTGTTTTTATCTTTAGGAACCAATGGAGTTACGTTTGAATTTTCCATTTATATTTTTAAAACCTTAATGTTATCATTTGTGAAAACACAAATTTCTGATGCAACTTTGATAGCTTTTTTTGCAATTTCTTCAGCACTTTTGTCTGTCTCCATTAAAACTTTTCCAGCAGCTAGAGCATAGTTTCCACCTGAACCTATTCCTATAACATCGCCTTCTGGTTCTAAAACATCTCCAGTTCCAGAAATGATATAGCTATGTTCTTTGTCACCAATAGCCATGAGTGCTTCTAATCTTCTAAGATATTTATCAGTTCGCCAATCTTTTGCTAATTCAACAGCAGCTCTTGATAGATTCCCTGCATGTTTTTCAATTTTTGCCTCTAATCTTTCAAACAAAGTTAAAGCATCTGCAGTTGACCCTGCAAAGCCCGCAACTACATCACGTTTTTCAATTCTTCTAATTTTTGAAGCTGTGCTTTTTACGATAGTATTTCCCATACTTACTTGGCCATCTCCAGCAACCACTACTTCATTATTTTTTCTTACCAATACAATCGTTGTCATAATTGATAAATGGTAACTATTTTTTATTCTTCAAGTGTTGATTGCTGATATTGATATAGTTAGATTATGCATGTATACCTCTAAAATATATGGCTAGAAAAGGAAAAGTATCTAGAAAAACTAAAGAAACCAGCATCAGTGTTGAAGTAAATATTGATGGTAAGGGTCAATATAAAATTGATACTGGAATTGGTTTTTTAGATCATATGCTTGAGCAGTTATCAAAGCATTCTCTTATTGATTTAAAAGTAAAAGCAAAGGGAGATACTCACATTGATCTTCACCACACAACAGAAGATACAGGAATTGCAATCGGTGAAGCTTTAAAAAAAGCAGCCAAAAAATTTGTTGGCATTAAACGTTACGCTCACAGAGTTATTCCAATGGATGAAACTTTAACAAGAGTTGCGATTGACGTTTCAAACCGACCTTATTTAATTTGGAAAGTAAAATTAAAAGTAGAAAAACTTGGTGAGATGGATACAGAACTATTTAAAGAATGGTTTCAAGCATTTTCTCAGTCAGCTGGTATTACTATGCATGTTGAAAATATTTATGGAGACAATAGTCACCATATAATTGAGTCTTGTTATAANGCTTTAGCAAGATCGTTAAGAGAAGCATTAGAGATGGATCCANGAAGCAAAAAAAGTATTCCATCGACTAAAGGCTCATTATAAGTTTAATGAATGTCACAATTGTTGATTATAATTCAGGCAATATAAGCTCTGTTATTAATTCCTTTAAGGAAGTTGCTAATGATAAAATAAATATCGAGGTAACTTCAGATTTAAATAAAATTAAATCTAGTGATAAANTGGTATTGCCAGGGCAGGGCTCGTTCAAGAGCTGTGTTGAAGCTTTAAACAGCATAAATGGCTTGGTTNATACTTTAAACGAATTTGCAATTAATTATAAAAAGCCACTGCTAGGAATTTGTGTTGGTTTACAGATGTTTGCAGATATTGGCTACGAAGAAACTGAAACAAAAGGACTTGGTTGGATTTCAGGTAAAGTCTCGAAAATAGATAATCAAAATGGAAAATTTAAACTTCCACACATTGGTTGGAATCAGATTGATATTGTTAAAGATAGTAAAATTTTTAGGGGCATAGAAAATAATTCTCATATGTATTTTGTTCATAGTTATGAGTTTATTCCAGAAGATAAAAATGTAATTTCTGCAACAACAGATTATTCCTCAAATATTGTTTGTTCAGTTGAAAAAGAAAATATTTTTGGAACTCAATTTCACCCAGAAAAAAGTGATAAAATTGGTCTTAAAATGATTGAAAATTTTTTAAGTTAATAAATTGAATAAATTATAAATGAAAATATTTCCCGCCATAGATATTAAAAATAAAAAATGTGTGAGATTAGTCAAAGGAGACTTTGATAATAAAACTGAATATAAAATGTCTCCTGTAGAACAAGCTGGAAAATATAAAGATCATGGTTTTAAAAATTTACACATTGTTGACCTAGATGGAGCTTTAACTGGTGAAACAGTAAATCTTGATATCATCCAGGATATAGTTGGTAAATTTGATTTAAAGGTTGAGATAGGTGGTGGTATTAGAAATACTGATAGTATTCGAAAATATATTGATGCCGGTGTTGAGAAAGTTATTTTAGGAAGTGCTGCTATAAAAGATAAAATTTTTTTAAAAGAAGCATGCGAAAAATTTCCGAACAAAATTGCTTTGGGTTTGGATGCAAAAGATGGATATTTGTCAGTTTCTGGGTGGAAAGAAAACTCCAATCAATTAACTGTAGATTATTTAAGTGAAGTTAATGATTATGGTGTTAGTAGATTAATTTACACTGATATTAATAGAGATGGCATGAAACAAAGCCCAAATTTTGAGGAAACATCAAAAATTGCAGATATATCAAATTGCCCTGCAGTTATATCTGGTGGAGTTTCATCATTAGATGACATTAAAAAAGCTAAAACTCTAAAAAATATTGAAGGTATAATAGTTGGTAAGGCTATTTATGATGGTGATATTAAATTAGATGAGTTAGTTAAAGAAGATGCTTAAAAATAGAATAATACCTTGTTTAGACGTTAAAAACGGACGCGTTGTAAAAGGTATTAACTTTGTAGATTTAAAAGATGCCGGAGACCCTGTTGAACAAGCTAAAATTTATTCTGATGGTGGAGCAGATGAAATATGTTTTTTAGATATTACTGCCTCAAATGAAAACAGAGATACTATTTATGATGTAGTAGAACGAACATCTAAGAAATGTTTTGTTCCGTTGACGGTTGGGGGAGGTGTCAGGAGTGTTGAGGATATTCATAAATTACTTAATTGTGGTGCTGATAAAGTTTCTATAAATACTGCGGCAGTTCAAAATCCTGAAGTTATAATTGAAAGTTCTAAAAAGTTTGGATCACAATGCATTGTTGTTGCAATTGATGTTAAAAAAAATTTAGATAAATGGGAAATTTTTACTCATGGTGGAAGAAGTAATACAAAAATTGATGCAATAGAATTTGCAAAAAAAATGGAAGACAATGGGGCAGGTGAGCTTTTAGTAACATCAATGGATAGAGATGGCACCCAACAAGGTTATGATATTGAATTAATGTCAAAGATATCATTAAAAGTAAATATTCCTGCTATTGCATCGGGTGGAGTTGGTAATCTTGATCATTTAGTTGATGGAATAAAATTAGGAAACGCAAGTGCTGTTTTAGCTGCATCCATATTTCACTATGGAAAGCATTCAGTAAAAGAAGCTAAGGAATATCTGGATTCAAAAGGAATACCTGTTAGAATTTAGTATGCTTAGTACATTAGAAAATTTAATTAAACTCGCACGAGAAAGAAAACTATCACCTGTAGAAGGGTCTTACACAAATAAGTTGCTTAAAGATAAAGCGCTAAGTAAAGCAAAAGTTTTAGAGGAAGTTGATGAATTAATTGAAGCTGTAGAGGAAAATACAAATAAAATACATGAAGCGGCAGATGTATTTTATCATTTATTGATGTACTTAGAGGCTAATGATTTAAAAATTGAAGAAGTCATGCGGGAATTAGAAAAAAGAAAAAAATGAGTTATGATGATAACAATATCTTTGCAAAAATTTTAAGAGGGGAAATACCTTGTAATAAAATTTATGAAGATGACTTTGTTTTATCTTTTCATGATATTAATCCTCAAAAAAAAATTCATGCTTTAGTAATTCCAAAAGGAAAATATGTTGATCTTGATGATTTTAGTTTAAATGCTTCCTCAAAGGAGATGGTTGGATTGCTTAAGGGTATAAATATAGTAGCTAAAAAGCTATGTATTTCAACAGAAACAGGTAAAGGGTATAGAGCTCTTACCAATATAAGTGATGATGGTGGTCAAGAGGTTCCACACTTACACTTTCATTTATTTGGAGGTGAAAAAGTTGGAAAAATGGTTGAGTGACGCAAGAAGTCCAAAGAAATTATTTGGAAATAAGTTCAATTGAAGATCTGAATAAAGTTAATGAACCAACTAAAGATTATTCTTTAAATTTATTAGAGCCAATTAATTTTCAATTAAATAAATTTTTTTATAAAAATATTGGCAAAAAACATAACTGGATTGATCGATTAGTTTGGACAGAAACTCAATGGATAGATTATGTTTCTAGTGAAAAGGTCAAAACATATATATTTAAATTTAAAAATGATTTAGCTGGCTTCTTTGAATTGATATCTCATATTGAAAAAAAAGAAGTAGAAATTGCTTACTTCGGGTTATTGGAAGAATTTCAAAATAAAAAGCTGGGATCATATTTATTATCTCAAGCAATTCAAAAATCTTTTAAAGGGAGTATCGATAGAGTTTGGGTTCATACATGCTCTCAAGATCACAAAAATGCTTTAAATAATTATATAGCCAGAGGTATGAAAATATTTAAAACCGAAACTATAAAAATTTAGTTTTGTGAAGGTAGTTTAAATAAATCTTTATCAATTTGTTGATTTACCTGAATTAAGGAAAGATAAGTAATATTAACATTTTGATAAATATCTTTAGTCTGCCAGCCTATTAAATTAAATGTTTTATCATCAAAAAAAACATTTATTTCATTATCATTTTCTACTATTACAAAATTTATTTTAGTTTTATCTAATATTTTTTCTTTTAAATTACTTATTTTTTTTATTAAAAAATTTTTATCCAATATTAGGTTTAGTGGTGTTTTGTTTAAGGGGTATCTATAAAAGCTAGTTCTAGTTTTGATCACTAAGGATTTTCCATTAGAAACCAAGATCTTGTTATTTTTGAAATATTTGCAATAAATTTTCTTCGGATATTGAATTATGCAATTTCCATTTTCTATTCTACCATTAATATTTTGTTCAAACTTGAAATTTAGGTTTTCAGTATTCTTCAAATTTTCTATTATTTTATCTTTATTACTCGCATGAGTGTTAGAAAGTAAAATTATAAAAATAAAAAT
>JGI26262J51727_1000230_pt1 | contig 31975 bp, 27 predicted proteins | sample SaaInlV_150m_DNA_3_FD_51727 | JGI IMG/M metagenome (IMG submission 51727)
GATCAGCAGACGAATTTTGTTGAAATTGAGATTCCTGAATATTATGGGACCTATCTTTACAATGACAATGATTGTGGCGGTTCCGATATTCAATATGCAACGTTTGATGAAAATGGCATTGCTTTTTTTGATTATCTCGGTGATGGATGTGATGATACAGTGAGCTGTTATGCTCAAGATTCTTACGAATTAACAGAAGTCACTGCAGATACATTTTTAATTGTCTCCCAAGATGGAAGCTATATCACGGATGGGGAATTGTATCTCGATGGTGACAGCTCAATTACATTATCCTATGAAGGGAATAACGGTCCTGTAGAGTATTCCTGGGAAAAAATAAAAGATGATATTTTTTCCTTCGATCCGATTTGCGACCAAGAATACGAAAACACAAAAGATATCGCAGACATGATGGTTTATGCAGTAAGTGATAATGGTGATTTATTATGGAAAAATTATTTACATGAGGGTATCTGGGATCTAGGATCCGCTATTACGCCGTTAGCAGATGGTGGTTACATGGTCTATGGTCTTTTTGGCGCTGTTAATTGGGGTGGCTGCTGCTATACTAAAGATGCAGGTGTACGAGATATTATCAAGCTAAATAGTCAAGGACAAGAAGAGTGGCGGAAACAAATCGATTATGAAGATTATAGTTCCCTAACTTATTGGCCTTATACATATATCGGGAAATCATTGATTGAGACATCTAATGGCGATTTAATTGTTATTGCACCGGGTTTAGATCTTTTTATTAATGTCATTATGATGGATACAACTGGAGATGTAATCTGGACAAAAAACCTTCCTGGCATATATTATAAGAGTGGCTATAGTGAACTATTAGAAAATGAAAATGGTAATATCGCATTTATAGGATATAAGGGCGGCTCACAAGCGGCACGCGCGCGCGCAACCTTTTTAATATTAGATTATGATACTGGAAATATTTTAAATCAGGCAGAATATTCTGGTTTATTGCATACGAAGGCTATTATCAGTGTCGGTGAAGATTTTACAATATTCGGAGCCTCTGACACTGGAGAAACGGGATGGTCGGACATCAATAGTCATCCAATATTTTTGTTAAAAATAAATAGCGAAGGTGAGGAAATTTGGCGGAAAATTTGGCCAGATGATGAATTAAAACCTTTTCATGCGCTAGATCTGATAAGTACAGCTGACAATGGATATCTTTTATTTTGCTATTCTGATCCCTCTCCATATGCAACGTTAATTAAGACGGACTCAGAAGGAAATGAAGAGTGGCGTAAAAGATATAATGATTATATTGGTGGGGGGAAAGGCTGGATCCATGAAACTGACGATGGTGGATATTTTATGGCTTCAGGATATGCAGTTACAAAATTGGACCAAAATGGAGATGTAGAATGGAGTGCAGCTGCTCCGACCGGGTTTCACAAGAATTTTAATAATGGAAGAGTCATTGGCATCAATCATGATATGAGAAAAATTAATGGTGGTGCAGTTATTGTTGGTTATGGATCAGAGAGTTTGGAATGATCTTATTATGAGTTATTTTATTGAACTATTTATTTGAAAGATGATTATTTTGGCCATTAGGCATAATTTAAAAAAACAATGAAGAAGAATTATATTTTAGTCATTTCATGTATTCTCTTATTAATAACATGTTCAGATGATGCTGTGGATCAGCAGACGAATTTTGTTGAAATTGAGATTCCTGAATATTATGGGACCTATCTTTACAATGACAATGATTGTGGCGGTTCCGATATTCAATATGCAACAATCAGTGATGATGGAATTACATTCTTTGATTTTCTAGGTGATAATTGTGATGATACAGTGAGTTGCTATTTTCAAGATTTTTACGAATTAACAGAAGTTACATCAGATACGTTTTTGATTATCACTCATGAAGGAAGTAACATTACCAATGGTGAAGTATATCTTACAGGGGATAGTGTGATTACAGTTTCCTTCGACGGCATTACCGGACATGAAACATATACTTGGGGAAAAATAAAAGACGATATTTATTCGTTTACACCGGTTTGTGACCAAGCATATGGGTACACTAAGGACGCGGCTGATATGATGATCTATGCGGTGAGTGATGGTGGTGATTTGCTATGGAAAAATTATATCCATGGTGGAATCTGGGATCTAGCATCATCTGTTACGCCTATGCATATCGGGGGATATATGATCTTGGGAGCCTTTCATAGTGTTCAATCCAGTGGATGCTGTTATACAGATGATTATGATCATAGGGATATTATTAAACTTGATAATGATGGAACTATTGAATGGCAAAAAGAAATAGAAATTTCTAATTCTGGTTATTCTGAGTACGATATTGGCATTGGTACTTCACTCATCGAGACGTCCTTCAACGATTTGGTGTTTTTGACAGTTGGTGCGCCTGGAAATAATAAACTAATGATTGTTATGATGGATTCTGAAGGTGAAATAAAATGGACAAGAACATATTTTGATGAAGATCTGAACTATAGCTCTGGCCAGGCAGAAATATTAGAAACAGACGATGGAGATTTGGCTCTGGTCGCTTACAGCTGGCCTTCCGGTCTTATAGCTATTCTAGACTACTACTCAGGTGAAATTTTGGAAGAGAATGATTTACCCTGCGACTATTGTAGAAAGATTATTAAAAGCGATGATGGCTTTGCCATTCTCGGAACGGGTGGATCTGATAACTATGTTACTCTTGTGAAAGTAGATGAAAGTGGGGATTCATTATGGTCGAAAGTGTATGATGATCCCAGTTTGTGGGAACCACTTGATTTAATTCAAACGGAAGATGGCGGCTTTTTATTATTTGGATATTCTCAACCAGCGCCCTATGCAACATTAGTTAAAACGGATAATGAAGGTAATGAAGAATGGAGAAAAAGATATAATGATTATGTTGGTGGAGGGAAAGGATGGATTCATAAGACAGAAGATGGAGGCTATTTCATGGTGTCTGGTTATGCTGTTACAAAACTAGACTCCGAATGTGAAGTTGAATGGAATGCGGCCGGTCCAGCCGGGTTTGACAAGAATTTTAATAATGGCATGGTTTCAGGGATTAACCATGATATGAAGCAGATTCAAGGTGGTGCTATTATGGTTGGGTATGGATCAGCCAGTTGGGAATAATAATATAATGATTCGGTATTTATCATTAATTGTAGGATTTACATTTCTTCTTGCTGACGGAACTCGTGATCTAACCTTTGAATTCAATTATACAAGTTCTGAGATTCAGGTTGGTGCAGATTCTGTGGGAGCATTCAACGGGACTATCTATAATATTTCTTCGGACACTGTTACGATAGCTGTTGTTAGGCGCATTAATTCATTGCCAAATAATTGGACATCATCCATTTGTTTGGGGGCAATTTGTTATTATGTTACCGTTGATAGTGTTTCAACACAAATTGCTCCAGGAGATTCCATAGCATGCAAGATCTTAGTCTGGATAAGTGGGTCAGGAATTGGAACTGTTCAATTGGATCTTTTTGATCTCAGTTCTGATGAACATTTGCTTGTTGATGTAAATTTCTATGCAGGATTACTGGCCCTAAATGACGAGTCTTCTATCCCTAATAAATTTCTACTTTTACCAGCATTTCCCAACCCGTTTAATCCAACGACCACAATCCGATTTGAAATAACATCTTATACCCAGCAATTGAGCGGAGCCGAAATTAGTCGCAACACATCTTTAAATATTTATGATATAAGGGGTCGGGTGGTTAAAACTTTGCTGAGCGGTTCAATAAATCCGGGCTATCATGAAATTCAATGGAATGCATCCAATTACTCGAGTGGAATCTATTTTGTTGAATTGGTGGGTGGGAAAAATCACCAAATCCAAAAATTAATTTTAGTAAAATAAAGATTACCGGGTTAATTCCTTAATTGTCTTGAGCATTTCCTGATATTCTTTCTCTTCAAAAAGTCGAGTTAGGAAAACTATTCTTCCTGTTTTGTCGATCACCACATTTCGAGTGACACCTGCATCTTTATTAGCAAATAATCCAAAAATGTTTGCTCCTGGATCTAATGCAAGGGGATAGGTGGTCCCGATCTTTTTTTGAAACTCAATAACGGTTTCCAATGGCTCATCCCGATCCACGCCGATGAGAANNACATCTTTATCTTTATACTTTTGCCAAATATCTTTTTCTAGGTGTGGCATTTCTAAACGACACACAGAACACCAACTAGCAGTGAATTGAAGGACTACAGTTTTACCATGGAAATCAGATAATTTGGATTGAGATCCATCTGTGAATTCCATTCCAAAATCCGGTGCCATATCTCCAACTTTAACGATATAACCGCGATCATTTGCAAATAGAAATATCGAAAATAGTAAAAAAATATTAATCAATTTATTAATCTTCAATCTAAACTCCATTCAAAACTTTAATCATAAATAATATTATTACCATTGGGTTTTTAGAGTAGTTGAGCTTTACCCGCAAATTTATTAGGCGGAATAATCCCTGTTTTTTAAGTAATCTTTGCTGAAGGTGAATTCCAACATAATTTATGAATTTCTGTTAAAAGATAAGAAGAAAGATTTATCATAAATTCCCGAAAAGTTTTAACTAAATGGGCTAATCTCAACTTTTAATTCACCGTCTTAATCTAATTTAAACCCTTGCTCTTTCATCCAGTCATCATTGGGGAATCTAGTCATATAATTACGAATTCCATCCGGAAGTAGAATCAGGCAATTTTGTCCTTTTATTAGATGAGTTGCAGCTTTGAGAGCAGCAACCATAGCGGTTCCAGATGATCCGCCACAAAGTAAACCTTCTTCACGAATAAGTCTCCTTGCCATGACGAATGATTCTTCATCTTCAGTTTTCACATACTCATCAATCAAGGAATTATCGAGAACATCGGGAAAAAAGTCATATCCGATTCCTTCAACGAGATAAGATGAAACTTCCGTTCCACCACCGAGAATAGATCCAACGGGGTCAGCGCCTATAATTTTTATTCCGGGAATTTCTTCTTTTAACCGTTTGGCAACACCGGTAATGGTTCCACCGGTTCCAACGCCCATAACGGCCATGTGGAGATCCGTTCCGAAATCATCGAGAATTTCCTTGGCTGTTCCATCGTAATGTGCATTTGGATTGGATGGATTAGCATATTGGTCCAAAATATGGGAATTAGGAATTTCTTGATTGAGTTTTTTTGCAATTCCTATATGGCTATTCGGATCATCAAAAGCGGCTTCTGTGGGNGTTCTTACAATNTCTGCGCCCAGCGCTTCAAGAGAGATTTGTTTTTCTTTGCTCATTTTTTCGGGCATGGTAATGATGCAGCGATATCCTTTTACAGCCGCCGCTAAAGCCATTCCTTGTCCAGTATTACCTGATGTAGGTTCTATAAGTGTGTCCCCGGGTTTTATTCTACCAGATTTCTCAGCATCTTCAACCATTCGCCAACCGATGCGGTCTTTAACAGATCCACCGGGATTAAAATATTCACACTTTACGAAAAGGTCACAGTCAAGTTCTTTTCCTATTTTATTAAGTTTTACAACTGGAGTTTGCCCAATTGTTTCTAATATTGTATCATAAATCATTTTTTAAATTCCTAATAAAAAGTTGTCTTTTTAAGTAAATCGCAATGAATAAATTACGGGACAGTTTTAGTCCTTAACATCGAAAATATCATTGATTAATACATCTAAAAAACTCGCAGGACCTTTTCTCATAAATCTTAGAAATAAATTTCAAGAAATTGCGGGAGTAGATCAACTTATTGATCGTAAAGAGTTCCAAGAAAGTCTTGAGATTCAGAATGTTGAAATTTCTAATCGCTTGTTTAATATTTTTGACAAAGATAAAAGTGGCTCAATTGATATAACGGAATTTATGGAGACCATTGAAGACATAATTAGTGGCTCGGATAAGGATAAAATTAAATTCGCATTTAACCTTCATGATTTGGATGACAGTGGGTTTATTGATAAAACAGAATTAAAGATATTTATTGAACAAAGTTTTTTAAAAAACAGTCTTGATTATGATGAATTCCAATTGGATTTGTTGGTGGAAGAATTTTTTAAACGTACTGACAAAGATAAAAGTGGAACAATTGATTTCGGTGAATTTTTAGATGTTGCTCATTCCTATCCCGATTTTATTGAGGGTTTTGCTGTGAATCCTGTGAGTTGGTTAATCTCGGATCGATATGAAAATCAAAATGATGATAAGCAGGTAGAGAAGAACACTCGATACCAAAGTAGCATCCAAGTGCAAGATATAGGTATTCTTCAATGGTTACTAATACCACGTCTTATTTTCCTTTATAATGTGCTTATGAATCGAAAAAAGAATCGAAGTTTTGTTGACCTTAAAGCCATTCATCTTTTGCCTTCAAAAATTCTGGAACTCACTATTTCTGCCCCAGATGGTTTTTTTTTCACACCTGGAGATTATGTTTATATCAATTACCCACAGATTTCGAAAATGGAATGGTATCCATTTAATATTATTAATCATACAGCTGATGGGGCTCTAGTTCTTCATGTAAAATCTAATAACCGTTGGACCCGTAAACTTTATCAAGAAACCGTGGATGGACTCTTGAAAAATGAAGAATTGGATTGGGAGATAAGAATTGATGGCCCTTATGGTTCATCCAGTAATAAAATATTAGAAACTGAGCATGCCATTTTGGTCGGAGCAGGTCACGGAATTTCTCGGATGGCACCTATATTACAGGATATTGCATTGAGATCGAATGAGAATCCTGATAAATTTAAATTAAAACGGATAGATTTATTTTGGCTTAATAGTGATGATAATTATTTTGAATGGTTTACAAAATTATTGGATGAAATCCAATTCCATCAAGCCGATAAATTCTTTCATTATCATATATATTTTATCGATAAGAAACCTGAAGAAATGAAAGAAAAAATGATCTATATCTCTACAAATATTTTGAATAAAGAAACAGACGTAACACTCGTAGATAATTTATGGAGTAAGTCCAGTTTTGGGGTTCCAGATTGGGCTACAGAATTAAAAAAGATTCAGCTTCAAACTTCTAATCAAAAAACGGGTCTGTTTTATAGTGGACCAGGCAGTTATAAAAGTGATATAGAAAGAGAATGTAAAAAGTTGAAAATTGGATTTAAAGAAGGAGAATTTTAATTAATGGGACTTTTAAAAAATAAAATTGCAATTGTTACTGGCGGTGGACGTGGAATAGGAAAAGCAACAGCTAAACAATTTGTTAAAGAAGGTGCCACGGTGATTATAGCAGAATTTGATGAAGATTCTGGAAAAGCCACTGCGGAAGAATTTGGGGCTCATCTTGTAAAAACGGATATCAGTAATGAAGAAAGAGTAAAGGCATTATTTGAATTTGTGAAATCTGAATTTGGTCGATTGGATATTTTAGTCAACAATGCAGGTGTTTTGATGGACAGCACCTTAAAAAAACTTGAATCTGATCAATTTGATGCTGTGATTAATGTTAATCTTCGCGGTGTATTTTTATGCGGAAAAGCCGCTGCAGATATCATGAGAGAACAGGGCAGTGGAGTGATTTTGAATGCATCATCAGTCGTTGCTCATAATGGGAACTTTGGTCAAACTAATTATGTTGCCAGTAAAACAGGCGTCATCGGGATGACAAAAGTTTGGGCACGGGAATTAGGGAAAGATGGCATCCGAGTAAACGCAATTGCACCAGGATTTATTCAAACAGATATGACCGCAGGAATGCCTGAAAATATTGTCCAAATGATGGGAGAAAAGGTGCCCTTAAAAAGATGGGGACAACCGGAAGATGTGGCTAATGCTTACACTTTTCTTGCCAGTGATGAAGCCAGTTACATCAGTGGAGCTGTTATAAATGTAGATGGTGGAGTTGTTGTATAATTAATTTTGCCGCCATCAGCACGAAGTCTCGCAAAGAAAGATTAAAAAATAATTATTATTTTAAAATTAGTTCATCTCAAATTTAAAAATACTTACCGTCTTTTGGCGTACTTAGTGGCACATAATTCAGAATAAGGAATGAAATGAAAATTCTAATTGTAACTGCAACTCGGGGAAACAATCTTTCTCTGGGAGAAAAAATAGGCACATTGCTCGACTCAGAGCATGAAATAATTTGTTTAGAAGACTATCCATTACCACTATTTGTGCCTGGTGGAGAAAAGGCAGATAATTCTTTGATATCCGAATTGATTGAAAAGTTTGAAAATTCAGATGGATTTATTTTTTGTGCACCAGAGTACAATGCAGGAATTCCACCCATTTTAACCAATGCAATAACATGGATAACTGTTTCCACGAAGAATTGGCGAGATGCTTTTAATGATAAAAAGGCTTTAATCGCAACTCATAGTGGTGGTTCAGCTTATTCATTTTTATATTCATTTCAATCTCAGTTGGAATATATGGGATGTACAGTTCATCAAAGAAAAATTTCTCTTCACCGAAATGCAGAATTCAATCCGGAATCGGTTGAAAGAATATTGACCAGTTTTAAGAAATTATTTTAATAACAAGTCGTTCTATTTTAAAAAAAAGGTCAGCAAAAAGCCGACCTTTTTATATTCCATCCATCAATCAGTTTTAGTTAATTTTAATTTCACGCTCTTTGGGTAATTCTATTTCATGCTTTGGGAGAGTGATTGACAATATTCCATTTTTAAACGATGCAGAAATATCTTCTTCCTTAACCGTTTCAGGCAAATTGAATGTTCGTGAAAAAGATCCATATAGACGTTCACGATAATGAAAGTTATCACTTTCTTTTTCATCTTCTATTTTCCGTTCGCCGGAAATCGAAAGAACATTATTGGAAACATTTACATTCACTTCCTTTTTTGTAAGTCCAGGAATATCTGCTGTTAACATAAAAGAGCTATCAGATTCATTTACATCCACAGCAGGCGACCAATTTGATTTTGATTGGACCGGGAAATTCCAGTCTTTTTCAAAAACGTTACTAATCATATTATCCATATCATCGAAAAGTGATCTTGGTCTGGGTGTCCATTTTACTAAAGTCATTTTTGACTCCTTTTTTGGTTATTTTAAAAATCACCTTCTTTCGGCAATTAATATACCAATAGTATTTGTACATTCATTTTAACAGACCGTTTGCAGATATGGCGTAAATAGCCCCTTTTTCTATATCTTTACCTGACGATGTGGCGTTTTATTATGAAAAATATGGTAATTAAGTTTTTCATTAGTTATAAAAAATTACGATTCAACACCTACCTGTCCGCCGGTTTCACTCTGGCAGGCGGGAGGTGTTGTGCTTTTTTCCAATCTACTTTATAAATATTAGATTCTTATTGAGTGAAAAACACAAAGAATTTTTTAATGGTATAGAAACTCTTCGAAAGGTGTTTCATCTCGTGTTTTTTGCGGGGATGTTTTTTCCTTTCAAAGGGTTGTTAATTGAAAGGGTTGAATGTGGCATGGACGATAGATGATTAGCAGTATAAATAGGGTTAATTAATGTTTATCGAAAAATACTTTTAAATTAAATCTTACCATCGTTGATAAAAGTCATTCTAAAAGAGTAATTTCTGAGTCTATGAATATAAAGAATATATAATAAATGTCAGAATTAGCTCTCTTTGGTGGAAGCCCGATACGGACAAAACCGTTCCCTTCTTGGCCCCGGATTTCTAATACCATTCGCGAAAAAGTTTTAGCCACTCTTGATAATGAAGAATGGGGGATTGGCAGTAAAACGATTTCTGAATTCAATGAATCCTTTGCGAAATTACATGATGCAAACCATTGTATCTCTTTACATAGTGGTACTTCGGCTCTTTGGGTATCATTGAAAGCTGCTGGTGTAAAAGCGGGCGATGAAGTGATTATTCCAGCCTATACTTTTATTGCCACAGCCACAGCTGTTCTAATGACGAATGCCATTCCAGTTTTTTGTGATATTGATCTTAAAACCGGGAATATGGATCCATCTGATATTGAATCAAAAATCACAGATAAAACAAAAGTGGTTATTCCTGTGCATATTGCAGGTTCACCTGTTGACCTTAACTCAATTCTTTCGTTGGCAGAAAAACATAATCTTGCTGTGATTGAAGATGCAGCTCAAGGTCATGGTGCCACGTACCAAAATAAAAAAGTGGGCGCCATCGGACTCGGTGGGATTTTCAGTTTTCAATCATCTAAAAATATGAGTGCCGGAGAAGGTGGTGCCATTATTACAAATGATGAAGATTTTGCAGATGCTTGTTTTTCCTATCATAATTGTGGACGCGTGAAAAACGGAGCATGGTACGAACATCATCGACTGGGGAGCAACCTAAGAATGAGTGCCGTGAATGCTGCCATGTTGATTCCACAAATTGATACCCTGGAATCTGAAATGGATTTACGGGATAAAAATCGAGCAACATTGGATAGAACTATTTCTGAAATAAAGGGATTAACTCCCATGGAAATGAGCAAAGGCGCAACTCGATCTGCAAACCATATTTATATGTGTCGATACACCGAAGATCTTTTTAGCGGAATTCCGCGAGAAACATTTTTTAAAGCCATGCAAGCAGAAGGCGTTTATACATATAAAGGATATAATCCTCTGTATCGCGAACCCTTATTTATTACCAATAATGAAGAGTATCCTTGGTTGAAAGGCCGAGACTATTCTTCGCTTCATTTGGAGAAAACAGAAATATTTTGTGAAAAAGAAGCAGTTTGGTTGAAACAAAATCATCTTTTAGGCGATGAAGATGATACTCAAGATATTATTAATGCAGTTGAAAAAGTAACAATCGCCATGAAGAATGACCCAAAACAATTTTTAGATTTCAAACGTTAACAAAGAGAAAAATCATGAAACTTGACCTTGATATAAAACAATTACTTAGTGCTGTTGATGTACCTGCCGATTGGGTAGGACTCCGAGAAGTTTATGAAGCACATACACCCAGAATGATACGGGATGGTGTTCCAGTGGCAAATGGAAGGGCATCAACCCACGGCATCATGGTAGAAGTGTTGGTGGATGGCCAGTTCGGCTATTTTGGTACACCAAATATGACACCGAAAGGGATTGCCAATGCAGCCAAAAAAGCTTATCAACAGGCAAACATCGCCTCTAGACATTCAACATTTCAATTTGATGAAACGGCTCGACCATCTCATCAGGGGACTTACCAGTCGCCATTTACAAAAAATAGAGAATCTTTATCTGCTGGAAAATTGAATGAAACATTATTGGAAGCATATAATCATTTAAAAGTATCGGACAAAATTGTAAGTGCATCGTCCTTATGCCAAGTCATCGAATCTTCATTTCGTTTTGTGAGCTCCAATGGAAGTGACATTACCCAAGATTTTCTCATGTTTGAATTTGATTTGAGTGCCACCGCAGCCGATGGTACTAATCAGCAAACAAGAACCTTTGGTGGGATGCGTGGAACATGTCGTCAAATGGGTATGGAATATTTTGATAAATATGAGATTCTTGCCAATGCAAATCGAATTGGGGAGCAAGCTATTGAATTGTTAGATGCAGACGATTGTCCCACAGGTGAAATGGATGTGGTGATAGCACCGGACCAGATGATGCTTCAAATTCATGAAAGTGTGGGGCATGCTCTTGAAGTTGATAGAATTCTTGGCGATGAACGGAATTATGCCGGCTGGAGCTTTGTAAAATTAGAAGATTTTGGCAAACTCCAATATGGCTCCAAACTGATGAATATTACATTTGACCCGACGCTTGAATCTGAATTTGCGTCATACGCATATGATGATGGCGGACTTAAAGCCACCAAGGAACATTTGATCAAAGATGGGCTTTTGGTTCGCGGATTGGGTGGACAAGAAAGTCAAATTCGTTCTGGTTTAAATGGAGTTGCCAATTTTCGCGCCAGTGGATGGAATCGGGCTCCGATTGATCGCATGGCAAATATTAATCTTGAACCGGGCGATTCTTCATTTGATGATTTGATTTCTCAAGTTGAATATGGTGTTTATATGGAAAGTAATAAGTCCTGGTCCATAGATGATTACAGGAACAAGTTCCAGTTTGGATGTGAATATGGAAAATTGATTGAGAATGGACAAATGACAAAAACGGTTAGAAATCCGAATTATCGAGGAATTTCCACGCCATTTTGGAATAGCTTGAAAGGGGTGGGGAATGCTGACACATTCGGTATTTATGGCACTCCAAATTGCGGAAAAGGCGAGCCCAACCAAGTGATTCGGGTTGGACACGCATCCCCAACATGTCTTTTTGAAAATATCCAAATCTTTGGAGGCGTTTAATCATGGAACAAATCTTTAATAAAATAAGTGAATCTTTATTTACTCAAATACAAAATGGAGAAAACTTAATTCTGTCCTTTTCAGGGGAAAATAGTCAATTCATTAGATTCAACAAAGCAGCAGTTCGGCAAACTGGATTGGTAGATGATGCAGATCTTGGTCTCAAATTCATTGCCAATAATCGCACCGTTCGGGGCGGATTCACTGTATCTGGTAATTTTGATGTAGATATTGCACGTGGTAAATCTGAAATCAAACGAATGAGGTTGGAAGCGCAAGAAATCCCGGAAGACCCATTTGTTGTATTACCCGAAAATTCAGGCTCCAGCCATGAAATTAAATCCGCTAATGGCCTTCAATTTGAACATGCTGTTGATGCAATTCTCCCTGCAATGGATGGTATGGATTTTGTGGGCATTTGGGCAAATGGGAAAATGTTCCGAGGGAATGCAAATAATCTTGGACAAAAGCATTGGTTTGAAACTGAATCATTCAGTTTGGATTATTCATTAGTCACACCTGAACATCAAATGGTGAAAGGTTCTTTTGCTGGTTCCGATTGGAATCAAAATGACTATGAATCTTATGTAAAACGATCCCGTAATAAATTAACCTTAATGGAAAAGAAACCTATAAAAATTGAAAAAGGGAATTATCGAACTTGGTTTGAATCTGCAGCCGTATCAGATTTCTTGGGAATGTTTTCCTGGAATGGTATTTCGGAAGCTTCTTTAAGACAAGGGTGTAGTGGATTTGGTCGTATGCGCCATGATGATGTTCGTTTGTCACCGAAATTTTCTGTGATTGAAGATTTCTCTCCTGGATTTTGTCCCAAATTCAATTCCAATGGTGAAGTTTCGAATGATCAATTAACTTTAATTGATAGTGGCGAATTAAAAAATACCTTGGTGAGCAGCCGGTCAGCAAAAGAATATGGCGTTGATTCGAATTATGCAGAAGCTGGTGAATATATGCGATCACCAAAAATGGTTTCAGGCGAATTAAGCCAAAATGATGTTGTGACAAAAATAGGTACCGGATTGTATTTATCTAATATTCATTATTTGAATTGGAGTGATAATGCAGGCGGACGAATTACTGGATTAACACGATATGCTTGCTTTTGGGTAGAAAATGGAGAAATCATTGCGCCAATTGAAACCATGCGTTTTGATGATTCTTTTTACAATTTCTTTGGTGATAACTTGGTGGATGTAGAAGATAAATCCAGCATAAATCCTGAAGTGGAAACCTACGGTGGACGCGGTTTGGGTGCCACAACCTGTCCGGGAATCCTTGTGAATGATTTTGCGTTAACCCTTTAGAAATACTGAAATGTCTGAAATTCTAATATTTATCTTAGGAATTTGTATCGGTGGAGGAGCCGTTTGGTTTTTACGGCAAAAACAAATGGAATCTATCCAAGATAATCAAGCGCAGTTAAAAGCTGCTTTTGGTAGTCTTTCCAAAGAAGCATTAGATTCTAATTTGGACTCTTTTTTAAAATTAGCAGAATCCAAATTTTCTGACCTTATTGGGAAATCGGATGAACAATTAGGGAGTAAAAAGAAACTAATTGATGAATCATTAAAAGAAATGAAAACCGATTTAAAAAATCTTTCTGAGAATACCGTTGCCTTAAAATCCCAAATGGAAGAATCCCGAAAAAGTGTGGGTGAACTCTCCGATACCACATCGCAACTTCGGCAAATACTTTCCAGTTCTCAAGCTCGTGGGCAATGGGGTGAGCGAATGGTGAAAGATATTTTGGATTTTATTGGCTTGGTGGAAGGAATCAATTATTCGGAACAATCCCAAGTGATAGATGGGAAGGATCGCCCGGATTTCACATTCTTTTTGCCGGATGATAAAACCATTAATATGGATGTCAAATTTCCGTTAGCCCATTATGAAAAATATATCGCTGCGGAAAATGACCTAGAAAAAGAAGGTGAAAAGAAAGCTTTTTTGAATGATGTTAGGAACCGAATTAAAGAAGTGTCAAAACGTGGATATATTGATCCAAAAGGTGGTACCGTAGATTATGTTCTTCTATTTATTCCCAATGAAAGTATATACGCATTTTTAAACCAAGAAGATCATGGTTTGATTGATTTCTCTTTGGGGAAAAAGATATTATTATGTTCACCTGTAACTTTATACGCTATTCTTTCTTTAGTGCGGCAAGCCGTTTCCAATTTTGCTATGGAACAAAAAGCTGGAGAGATGCAAGAATTGGTTGGCGTATTCAGGAAGCAATGGGAAGAATTCACAGGGAAAATGTCATCAATGGGGAAGGCTTTAGCATCTCTAACCACTCATTATGATAATCTTACTGGAACCAGATTACGGGCATTAGAAAAACCGATGCAAAAAATAAAAGAATTAGAATTGGGTGACCATAAAGAAATAAAAGAGATTGAATAATGAATTTTAATAATAATGCCATTTCGATCGGAATGAAATGGAGCGCGGGAATCTCGTTAATTCAAGTGAAGAGATTGCTTCGTCATGCATTCTTGGTATTGATCCTATTCATTTCATCTTGTGTGTCACCACCCGAATACCAGGATGGTTTATTAGAAAATATCCCAGCCATCGTAGATGAAGTTGACTATTTTTCTTTATCCATTCTTGGAGATGATTACACAGTAGAAAAAGATTGGGATATAACTTTAATCACGGATAGTTCTGACACAATTCTGACAACATTAGTATTGGCAGATATGAATATTTCATCACAGGATTCATCTTATTTATTTATGATGAATGATTCAGGTGATACAATTTTTCGGCAAATATTAGTCAGTGAGGTTGTTTGGAGTGCAGAAATTGAAGTCCCTTTAATTGGGCCACCCAAAAAGATTTCTTTTCTCGGAGATAATTTTACAGGCCGCTTGGAATTTCAAATATTGAAAAAATAGTTTACTTTTACAATTCAAAAATCTTCTAATATAGTTATTGATTTTTAATAGTAGCCTTATTACATTCTTTTAACATCAGGAATGCTGAAGAAGAAAGTTCAACTGAAGTGGGATTTGATAAGTTTTTGAAATTTAAGTAAATATCTTTTAATAATAACATAGGAGTTCTTATGAATAATCTTAATGGGTACATATTACTACTTATTGGGTTTGTTGTAGTCTTCACCACAAAAATTTTAGAAGACCGAGCAAAGATAATAAAGATTGAAAATAATAATAGAATTCGAACAGAAAGATTAGCCGATGAAAGAGCCGGACAAGCACGGATTGATATTGAGATGGCTAAATGCAGGGTTACAGTTCCACATGATGGAAATAAGTTGTCGAATAAAGCAATAGTATCTCTAAGTGCAAATGGATCCGACTCCGACGAAACTGATAAACTAAGTTATCGATGGTCACAAACAGCTGGAACAGCCGTAAAACTCAAACCAAATAGAACTGCCAAGGATATTCATTTTAACGCCGAGGCAGGAGAATATTCTTTTGAAGTGAGTGTTAAAGACAACTATGACGAAACAATGACAGAGACTGTAACTGTAAAGGTTTTACCAGAGCCAAACAATTCACCTGACGTTGAGATAATATGCTCAATGTGAAATACCATAAAAAGTAATTTTAAAATGGAAAGATTTCGGAAATTTGAAATACGGATTCTTTTTATCACGAATAACTACAAAATATTTTTATCCCTTTTACCCTAGTATTCACCGTGTTATGGGATAATACTTTCATAATAAACAAGGATATTTTTATGAAAATCATATTCAATACATTTCTATATCTTGCTTTCATTACCTTTGCTTTTTCTCAATCAAATACCCGTGTAAAAATGGGAATGGTGAATGGAACTAGTTCCTTAACAGATTATACTTTAGAAATTGAAGAGAGGGGATTTTCAGCAAAAATTCATGTTGATCGATTAAAAAGTACGGTCAGGAATTTGAAGTTTGAATTCGAATCGGATGACTATTATAATGATTATTTTCAAACATTGGGTAGCATTGTTTCAGCAAGTGCAAGTGGTATACGAATTGAAATTAAAGAAGGTCGTGAAGGTATTTTAATTGATGTTGGTAAATTTTCTATTTCTTTAAATAATTGGGATGTACACATTGATAATAATGGTCCAAGGAATATGCCCGTTTTTAGTTGGAAATTAGATTTACAGAATACTGAAATAACCCCATCAACTGATATGACTAGAGATCTGGGTAGAGAAGAATGGCAGATTTTCAACTATCTTTCAGGTGGGTCTGGAGCCATAACTATTAAAAAGATATTGGGTAATTTATCCATGACTCAAAATGGAAAAATTTCAGCGAAAGGAAGTATTCTATTACCTGTCGGCAAGATTGGTGTGAATTTATTAGCGACAATAAATCAAGATTTAAAATCAGAACCATACATCAATTCTCTAAAGTTAGATTTATTAAATTTAAACCCAGAAGTAAAAGCATGGCTTAATGATATTATGATTGAAGAAAATATTTCTTTTAGGAAAAAAGGGACTGGCTTTATGATAAATCTCTCAGGTCTAATTTCATCCCCTAGATTTCATTAATACATCTGCAAAAAAATAGAAGATTAATTGTTGTGGGAAAAAGGGTTGCGAATTTTGTGGCCTTTTTTATTTTTCCCAAGCCGGGCAGACTAAACTTTTATAATCGCAATAATCACAATAGAATCCGGTTTTGGCTTCAAATTCTCGATTTCGAATTCCGGCAGCCACATCTAATATTTTTTCTTTTGCTTCGCCAATTTGATCTGAAGTAAAAGAATGGCTCCGTATTGGTTTTTCTTCATCTCGTAAAAAATAGAGCGACGCTTGAGCAGGAAGTCCACCAATTTTTTCATCATCTAATTGTTCTAAATACATTGAATAGATGGCTAATTGAAGATTTGATTTTGCTGGTGTACTAGATTTGCTCGTTTTATAATCTACAATAGAAATACCTTCTTCAGATTGATCAATGCGATCAATAGCTCCACGAATAGTGATTGCGCCTAATTCAAATGCGAAAGATTCTTCTCTCATGATTACATTTGGTGGATTTGATTGAGCTAATCGAAAATACCTTTTGAGCATTCCTTGACCTTGTTCCTTAAACTTTTCTTCACGGACCGAATAATCAAATTCTCCTTTAATCCATTCTTCATCCAGAAGTCGGAGTATTCGTTCTTCATTTAGATCTTTTTCAGGTTCATGAAATCTTTGTAAAACTCGATGAATAATATTCCCAAAAACCAATTCAGGTTTACTGGCAGTTTGGGGAATGCCGTCAATTTTACTCAATCGATATTTTAGAGCACATTGTTTGTATGTATCAATAGAACTAGCTGAAAGGTTGATCTTTTCTTTTTCGGGTGCTTGAAATGGCTCAGCTAATTCTGATATTAATTCAATTTCCCAAGGCGATTCGCCTAATCGAATTTCATTCCCATTTTCATGTTTTTTAATAATTGAAAGAGCGTCTGAATAATTTTTCACTCGCTCAAAATCTTCACGGGATAAAGCTTTCTGTAATTTTTTTTCATATCTGATCTTTAATTCTGAATAGGTTTTGAGATTGCTATTTGGGTTTATCATGATGTGGTCCTCCATGAGAGTATCTGGTAATTCTTTAATAAATTTCGATGTAGATTTTTCAGGTGCCAAAATATAAAGTTTTTCTTTGGCTCTTGTGATGGCAACATAAAAAAGTCGCCGTTCTTCTTGGTAGTGATGTTCTTTTGGCGTTAAGTCTGTTTTTTCTGCATAAGCCAACCAACTATCAGGTGGACGAGAAATTCGTTTCTCTGATTTAAAATTTAAGGGAAAACTAGCACTTCTTTGGTAGGGTAAGAATACAACAGGAAATTCGCCACCTTTTACACCGTGAACCGTATTTACCAATATGCCATCTATTTGTCGGTAAGTCGGTGGTTTGATGGAAGGAAGTTTCCCTGTTTTCATCATGGCTTCGTTATAGATATTGAATGCAAAAAGGCTGTGATTCCCCTTATTTCGACGCGTGAAATCTTGGGCACGTTTCAAGAAATCACCCACGTTCAAAAGAGCAAAGTGATCATCCAATGTATATCTACGTGCAAGCTTTTTAAGCATTCCCAATTGATCTGCAATTTCCCAAACCATTTCTCCAGCAGACCGTTTTTGGCAAATTGCCTTCAAATTTTGGATCTTTTTAAGGAGCTTCTTTAATTCTGGGAATCGTATTAAAAGGTCTTTATTTGATTTTATTAAAAATAATCTAGGTGTTCCATCTCTCGAATCAAATTGAGTAAACACATAATGAGCGGTTTCATATCCGTATGATTTTTTTATGATTCGATATAAAGCTGAGTCTTGAAATGTCCCTGCACCAACTATTTGGCACCATGCCATCATATCACGAACTGCTGAGACTTGAAAGAAAGGACTCCATTTTGTTTGAACAGGAATACCAGCTTTCGCGAGTGAAACTAATATTGAATCGGATTGATTGTGGGTTCTGCACAAAATTGCGATATCTGTGTAAGCTGTTCCATTCTCTATTAATTCTAAAATTTCTCGAACGATAAATTCAGTTTGTTCTGTTTTATTGCCCCAAAATCTCATTGGCATTATTGGTTCGGACTTTACCATAGATTTCAACGTTTTGTCCATTCTATCTACATTGTGTTTTATACTAGTATTTGCAATATCCAATATGACCTGTGTGGACCGAAAATTTTCTTCTAACGCAATGGGTTTATAATTTGGATGATCTCCATATCGATCCTTAAATCCTTGGATATTATAGGAATTAGCGCCACGGAAACTGTAAATCACCTGATCATCATCGCCTACAACAGTGATAAATTTTCTGTCACCTGCAATGAGCCCAATAATTTCATTGAGTGCAAAATTATTATCCTGAAATTCGTCCACAATGAGATGTCGATATTGATCTTGGACTTTTTTCAAAAGGGGTGGATTTGAATTCAATAAAGTAAATGCGGACAAAATCATATCACCATAATCAATAACATTAATTTGCTTTTTCCAATCTTGAAACTTTGGATAAATACGTTTTAAATCACGAAGTTGATTAGCGATTTCTTCTGTAATCGGACCATTCTCATCAATTTCAGGTATATCCATTAAAACCGGATCTATCAATTCATCTCGCATCCGATTGAAAAATGGAATAAAACTTTCTGTCACGGCTCGTTGAGGGTCCATGGGGAATTCATCAGACTCAAATTCAAATTCATCGAATCGTTCCAGAAGCATATGAATCGCTTCACTTTCGTCCAGAAGTTGCGGAAGTGAGTCTTCACCATACTCTTTCAATAGTCGAAAACAAAATGAATGAAATGTATTCACTGTCATAGTATGAGCGGTTGACCCCACACGGCCTACAATTCTAGATTTTAATTCTCGAGCTGCTTTTTCTGTATAGGTGATGGCCAAAATATGATTCGGATCAATTTTATAATGTTGAATCAGGTAAACAATTCGATTCTCTAAAGTGAACGTTTTGCCGGTTCCAGCTCCGGCTAAGATCATCAATGGACCGGGAGGATGTTCTATGGCAGATTGTTGTTGTAAATTGGGTGTAATACTTTTATCTAAATTGGGCATAAAGTTTATTTTTAATCTATTTCACTAGACTTAAAATAAGAAAGAATAAAGCTGGAGAAAAATGGCAATGGTGAAATTAAAAAAAGTTTTTTAACCTCCGAAACACTTTAGTGTCCAATAATGCGAAATGACATGCAAAAAGACTATGATCTTATCAAACAATACCAAGATGGCAATTCTGCCGCGTTCGACCAATTGGTTAAACGACATCTTTCCAATTCTATCGGTTTTTTCTTCAATATTACCCGAGACAAAATGGCTTCGGAAGATTTGGCACAAGATGTTTTCTATAAATTATTTAAACACCTTAAGAATTTTCGATTTGAATCCGCATTCACAACTTATTTATATAGAATCAATATTAATGCAGCCAATTCTTGGCTTACTAGAAATAAGTGGAAAAACTTTCTTCATTTGGACCAAACCCAAGATCGGGGAGAGCAAGATACATCCCTGGAAAAAGAATGGGTTAAAAAAGAACTTTGGGATGCTATATCAAGATTACCAAAAAAACAACGAACTGTGGTCATGATGCGGATTGCGCAAGAATTACCGTATAAAGATATTTCTAAAATTACAGGAATGTCAGTGGGCACGGCAAAAGTGAATTATCACCACGCATTAACAAGTTTAAAAGAATGGCTAAGCGATGAATAAATTTGAACAAAACCTAATAAATATTAATTCGAATAATTCAACTCAAACAAATCCTGAAGAATTTTTATCTAAATTGCATGGACGAATTCAAAAATCCCGTCAAGATAGACATACGCTATTGACAGGATTTATGATGATACTCATGGTTGGAATTTTATCTTACTCACAATTTGGTGCTACCACGGACGCAGAACTATATTATGCTGATGAGACGGAAGATATCTTTGAAACTGACTTTTGGACGGTGGATATCGACTCCCTAGAAATAGACGCTTCTTATACAGAAGACCTTGCCTATTTCCTTTTAGATGAAGGGGATTTTTGGGATACTGTAGATTTATTAAATGAATTAACAAATGAAGAGGAAATAACCCTATGAAACATATCTTATTATTGATTTTTGTTTCCGGATTAATAGCCCAGGATTTTGACCATCCTGAAAGAGACCATGAGCGATCTGAAAAAATGGAAATGATGATGGTTTGGAAACTCACAGATGAATTGGATCTTTCACCAGAACAGGCAGAAAAATTCTTCCCCAGATTAAGAAAACATCGTAATGAATTAGATGAAGTGAAGAAAATGGAACGTGCTCTTGCTGGAGAGATGAGAAAGAAAATGGGAGAAGATGAAGATCTATCTGGAAAAGATGTAAAAAACACAGTGAAAAAAGCCACTGAACTCCGTAAAGAAGTTGTGGACCTTGAGTCAAAATTTCTTTTGGGAATGGATGATATCCTTTCGCCGAGACAGTTGGCAATCCTTGGTATGTTTAAACAGAAAATGATGAAAAATGTTCGTGGAGAACTCCGGGATAATCATGGCAAAAAAGGGAAACGTGGTAAAATGAATAGACGTGGCGGTAATAAAAAACGCCGTGGCTTTTAATAAAATAATAAAAGGAAAAATACACATGAAACAATTAATTTTAATTACACTAACTGCATCTATCTTATCAATAATTGGATGTGTAGATGACAGAACGGTCGATACAGAATCTGTATTACTGGCACTTTTAGAAGCTGATGAAATATCCGGAGTTGAGGGTTTTGATACTGGGAGCGACTTGGATCTAGATCACGAAATGGGTCTTGAAACGGATGGTATGGGACGAATATTTACAGATACTTTGGCATTTGGGGAAGGGTATAAAATCCGATTTGGACGCCAAATTTCCGATCGTGACCGAACCGTAGAATTCGATATTGATGGTGACACAGCTATTGGGATTGTATCTTATACAGTTACGGGAGATTTATTTGTAAAAGCCTTCGATACTACAGACCATACTCAAATAGATTCAATCAGTTTTTCTAAAGAGTTTACATCCAGTTTGGTTCGCAAGGTACGCTTTGTCCAAATTGAAGACGATTCAAATCCTGATGGATACGTTTGGAGAGTGAATGCGCTTACGCCCATAATTGGCGGTTCTGGAGATAAAGTATCAATTTCAAATTTATCTGTTTATGGATTAACTGACGCTTTAGAACAGGGAGATTTACTTCATTATTTTGAAGCAGATGGAATTGGGGATCTATTTATAGATCGAGATGCACTGCCTACATTTACAGCATTCGTTCCCTATATGGTGCAAGTGGCCGTAGAAAATACAGGTCCAGAACTAACTATGGATAGCTCCGGTGTGGGCGAATGGGTCTTCAAAAATTATGGCCGTTCCAGAGGGATGCGAGGTCGAAAGCATCTAAATGACAAAGGCGTCTTTTTGGATGCTGTCATGAATGATAATATTCATTCCGGTGGATGGCGAGCCCATGGGCCAGGACATGGACGGCCTCATCGTGGATTTAGATCATTCTTTGAAACCATTGATCTTGCAACATTATTTGTGGATGATGGTGGATATAATACGGCAGTTTGGTCCATACCATACAAGATAGAACGACCTTAAGTCTGTTTTTTTTTTAAATAAAAACCCCGTCAGGATTATATAATTGATTTTGGCGGGGTTTTTTGCACTAATAACGAGATTGCTAATCTGCACTCCCGTTACGATTGACAAGCTTCATTTAGATCGCCTGATTGTTGTAGCAATAGTGTAGAAAGGCAATGACAGAAAAGATTAAATAGTTTTCGTCAACAAGCATTTTCGTTTATTAATTCCCCAAGTTAAAACAAGAAAAAGCTCAATTTCTCATCGTAAACTTCGGTGATGCACCGTCCTGTACTATTTTATTTTCTTTTTATACTATTCAATTTTTTGAATGCTAACGGTTTTGGTCGCCCTAGTATTCAAGAAATGGTTGATCCATTTAAAATAAATCAAAGTGCACGAATTGGGGATAATCCATTTCCTACAAATCCAATGAATGACAGAGCAAGAGGGTATCTCCTTCAAGGAAAAGCTCAAACCGCTGTAACCAATTTTGGAAATTTTGTGGATATTGATGTAAGCCCAAACGGTGCTTGGGGAGATTATGGATATTTGTATGACGTTTCCTTCCTTGCGGGCGTTCCCGGGCAGTCCTACACATCTAATTATTCTTGGGAACTTGTGGAATCAAGTTTAGATGAGGAAGGGTTTCCCATTTATAGTATTTGGGAATCTCAGGATGCTTACGATTCTTGGTTTGAGAATGGAGATACTAATTATGTTGGGATATTGTTTGAAGCCAGTGAAGATTTTGGTCTATGGGAACCTGATTCAATATCTCGGAAAAATTCGAAAGGAGATTTGACTGATTCTTACCAATGGTTTTTGGATGAAGAAACAAAAAGTCTAGTGATAACGACCGTAGGCGAAAAAGATCCAAATTCTTCATCTGCTCATATTGGTTTAATATATCCGTGGGCCCTTCGACCCGATTTAATTAGTCGAGAAGCACAATTCGATTATTATGATTATGGTCCAGATCAAGAAGAATGGACAGCGGATGATCGTTATTTTTATTATGGCGCCAATACCGCCGAGTCTTGTTTAACATTTTTTAATCCAACATATAATACTGATTGGCAAGCAGCAAATATGGCACGAATAAATACCCATAATACAGATATCACTGCAGGTGATATTTTTGGAGAAACATATGTGACTGATCCTGCCGATACGTACCCCATTTTAGCCCATTCAGCTTATGCTGAAACGTGGCCAATAAAATATAATCCACAAACGGGGAAAACAGATCATTATTGGCCGGGATGGTGGGCGGAAGATTTTAATATTAATCTTCCAAAGTGTACAAATTCTCGAAAAGATCCAAACTGTTGGGAGACAGTCCCTGGCAGGTTTATTTCTGATATGGACGTTTATATGGAATTTGATGATAGATGGGCCCATCGTGGAAATCAGGTTAATACGAATAATGACTATGAACAAACTGGTTACCCCATGGGGTTAAGGGTCATGTCTGAAGCCCATTCTTATGGTGTCTCTTATGCTGAAGATATTTTATTTATTACGGTGAAGGTTCGAAATGAGAGTGGAGATTGGTGTGCGGAAGATGAACTAGGACTCCCAATTTTTGATGATACAGGAAACCCAATTTGTGGAGATGCCATGGTAATGCCAGATGGGACAAAACTCAATCGTGGAAAAGGATTTAATTATAAAGGTGTGAGTTTAGGGTTTTGGGTCGATGGCGTCATTTTAACTGGTGATAAATATGGGAATTATAGCTATTGGACCAGTCGAGATGATTACATGAAATATTATTGGGAATTGCTCGATATTAATAAAGAACGATTATTAATCAGCATGTCTATGATTGGCGATTATGATGGACAGTCTCTGGCAAAAGGATATGCAATGGATCCGAATACTATTAGTCCCGGAAATGAATTTGGATTGGTCGCAACACAGTTACTTGATTCACCACGTGCCACGGATCCTGTAGATTTAGATAATGATGGTTCTATTGATATATTCCCCGGTGAACCTCTGAAAATGACAGATTGGCATTGGTTAGATTGGTATCTCCGCCCAGGTGTTTTACGATTGGAAGGAGAAGGGGGAGATTGTTATGCAGGAACACCCGGTTGCCCTCAAGCAAGAAATAAAGAAGAACTCTTTTATAAACTCATGGTTGGCGACACAGTCAATTTATCCGATAATGAGAAAGAGTGGCATTTCCATACGGATAATCCTGGAACCGATTCTGGATCAGAATTAAATCCACATTTCGATTCTTTAGAAGGTATAGAAGAAGAAGCCGTATTTCAGCGTCCACCGGATGGTGTTGATCCTTTGGTGATTATGAGTTGTGGTCCTTTTGATCTCCCTGTAGGACGTGAAGTTCCTTTTTCATTTTGTATCATATTCGGTCAGGATGAACAAGATTTAATTAATAATGCTCGTTTTGCTCAAGTCATGTATAATTCGCGATATCAGGGATTTACACCGCCAACACGTCCGAAAGTCCATGGAATAACAGAGGATGGTAAAGTTAAAATATATTGGAATAATGCTGCTGAATCGACAAATGATGTTGTAACCGGATATTCAGATTTTGAAGGATATAAAATTTATAAAAGTACTGACGGTGGAGAAACATGGGGATCTATGAAAGATATGATATACGACGATAAAGGTATTTTCGTTGGATGGCGACCATTTAAACAATATGATCTCTCTGCAGAAATGGATTCTACCCATTGTATTTACTCTAATAATGAAGACTGTGGAGATGATGGAATCCGTGGCCATTCTATTAAAGGGAAAGACCCTTATTTTCCGTGGTTTTCACTTGGAGATGATGTAGGCCTTGAATCCATTCTCCTTCCTGAACCGTATGTGGTGGAGACTGATACTTTTTGGTACATGCTTGAGGACTTAGATGTGACGAACGGCGTAGAAGTGACTTATTCTGTGGTTGCATTTGATATGGGTGTAGAAGCTCCTTATACAAAAACGTTTAAAGATTTGGGTAATGGTCAATTGGAAGCCATTATTGATACTAATTATTCAAATCCAGATAAATGGGCTGATCCGGATGGGTATGCTTCTTTAGAAAATTCTAAAGGAACTACAATCTTAGATCGAAACTTCATTCAAGTTTATCCAGGTGTAATTCCAAAAGCATCATTAAAAGATGTCTCTGTTGTTCCAAATCCTTATTTTGGTCGATCGATTTTTAAAGAAACTGAACACCTAAGGCAAATTAGATTTACCAATTTAACTGAAAGTTGTATTATAAAAATATTCACAATTAATGGTGAATATGTAGATGAGATTATTCATAATAGTGAAAGTTCTGGTAACGCTTGGTGGGATATGCGAACCGTGAATAATCAAGAGGTTGCCCCAGGATTATATATTTTTCATGTAGCGGAAAATGGTGCTTCAATATCAGATCCGTTTATTGGGAAATTTGCAATCATACGATAAATAATCCATATCGAGAATCTTAATTTATCTAGCGATTATTACATCTTGGACATACATCAACCATATTTTTTTATTGTATCTTTCAGGATGAATCCTTAATGGTTTTTCACATCTTATAATCTTAATAAAAAAACGTAATTCAAATGAACCAAACCAAACTTTTATTTATTCTTGTATTAATTTTTTCACCAATTCTTCAAGCGGATGTACTTAAATCTCCATCAGAATATCTTGGATATGAGTTGGGCGATAAATTCACGTTTCATCACGATGCGGTAGATTATTTTGAACATGTTTCTCGTGTATCAAATCATGTGGAATTAATCGAATATGGTGAAACTTATGAAGGTCGGCCTTTAATTGTTTCGATTATTAAGCATCCGAATAATACAGAATCCATAGAAGAAATTCGGAAAAACCATTTAATCACTTCTGGTTTAATAGATGGGGAAGCACCTGAAAAAGCAAAATCTATTGTTTGGTTGAGTTATTCCGTCCATGGAAATGAATCGAGTTCGATGGAGGCAGCATTAAAAACGCTCTACACTTTCTCAGATACATCCAATGTTGAACAAATGAAATGGTTAGAAAAAGTGATTCTCATTATTGATCCCTGTATTAATCCAGATGGACGAGATCGGTATGTTAACTTTTTTCGTATGAAGGGGAATGTGATTCCAGATGTGGATGCCAAAACGAGAGAACACCGTGAATCTTGGCACTCTTTTTTGTTGGGAAATAGGGACATTTGACCTTTTATTGAAAATGAAATCATTCTATGTAATCGCTCTTTTTTTGTCGATGTTATTTTCCCAAACAAAGCCAATTCAGGGAAAAGTTTATTCTCTAAAAGGAGAGCATCTTTCGGATGTGAATATTATTTCAAAACCGTCAGGAACTGGTACTAGATCGAATAGTGAAGGAGAATTTGAATTTGAAATACCTGTAAAAGATCGTGTATTTAATTTTAATCATATCGGTTACGAATCAAAATCTTTAGATGCAATTGTTTTTAAAAATGGAACCACGATTAAACTCACACCAAAAGTTATTGAATTGAAACCATTAGATGTGACCGGAACGAGTCGAGCACAATTTGATTCATTTGAATCAAAAAATATTGTAATGACTTTGGAAACAGATGCGTTTACAGTTAGAGGATTTACGGATATTGCTGATGCATTATTTTCTGAACAATCTGTGGTCTTGAATGAATCATTGAATGGACAAAAGTCTTTGTCAATTCGAGCATCGTCTGATGCAGAAATGATTTATCTTTATGATGGAATTCGGATTAATGCTTTTGGGGACCCCTTATTTGACCTTTCTCTTTTTTCTGCGTCAGGAATGTCTGGAATTGAATTGGTAAAAGGAGGACATGAGAAAGCACTTTCTTCGTCAGGGACTCTTAATTTTATTCCGAAATTGACATACGGTCCCAGTGCATCATTCACTCAGCAATTTGGTACTTATAATTATGGAGGATATGATGGGTTTGGATCTCTTGGATTTGCTCTTTTTTCTGTAAATGGTGGAATTGGAAAAGGAGAATTCTCTCAGATTTATGTGGATAGTGAGAAACCCGAAATAATGACTCAACATCAAAGACAGTTTGGGCATTTAGGATTTAAAAACCGTCACAATCTTGACTTTCGATTTTTAGGATTTAAAAATGCAAAACAATTTCAAAATGAAAGAACAAATGATTCAATTACTGTAGAGTTTGAAACAATGATTGGAAAAATGAATCATACAAATCCAAACGGTGGACAAATTAGTTTTTTCGGAATATTTCAATCTTCAACTGGAACGGAATTAACAGGATTATCATTTATTGAGAAAGATGATATAAACACAGGATATGGATTCTCCTTTGAAAAACCCATCCAATTTGCGATGATTAAGTTCAATGGTGAAAGCAATTTTTTAACATCGAATTGGTCGCCCATTGATTCAACAATAATTACAAATAGACAAAACTCGATTTTTACCGGTTCATTCGAATTGGTTCAACCGAATAATGATCAAAAATTTCAATTAAAAGACGTAAAAATTGTTTTAAGTAAACATCTCATATTGGACCAGGGTGATACAACTGGAAGTATAATCTTAGACAATCAATCTTGGACCGAATCTAGTTCGCTTTTTACAGCGTCATTTTTAAATCAACAATTGGATAAACGAATTATGATTTACGCCAATCTGGGAAATGTATTTCGCGTACCCAGTTTGAGCGAACGGAATTCGAATCGAATACATTTTAAAAATACAAACTTTGTTGGATTAATGTCTGAATATAAAACAAGCTTAGAACTGGGAATGAAAGTTGAAAAAAATAAAAAAGATAATGAACCCTATTACGACCTAAGTATTTCCGGGTTTGGCTATCGATATTCAAATAAAATTAAACAAATACAGTTAACAGGAAATCCATCTCAATTCCCCATAAATTTTGGAGATGCATCTTTATCAGGTTTTGATTCATATTTTACATTTAGTTCAAAATCTCAATGGTTCACTTATTTGTCATCTTATTCTTATTACATTTTTTCCGATCCTATGGCATTTCAACTTCAACCCGATAAACTCATTAGAAATACAATCTCGCTTAAAATAAAATGGTTTCAACTTGATCTAACTCAACGGTCAGAAAGTGCGCGACAAGTAACGACAATCAATAGGGAAGGAGATTATTTACAAAATAAATTGGAGCCTATAAATTCTTACGACATGAATTTATCTTTTAATTTAAAAATGTCTGATTTTAATGGGGCAGTTAGTTTCTCGGGGAAAAATTTAGGAATGACTTCTCAGGAATTAAATGGGATTTCTATTTTGGATAAAAGATATACCCTTAACTTCGGAGTATCGTGGAAATGATGAAAAATGATGTAATCCTATTTTTTATCATTTTTACATCCTGTACATCAAATCCATTCTGGGATGATCCTAATCGGACAGAAATGAAAATATCAGGACAAGTCATTGCAGAAAATAATGTAACAGATGTTCCTGTTTCTATTTGGTTGGAAACTTTGGATTTATTTACAATCACTGATTCAAATGGAAACTTCTCTATTCCAATTGCTAATTCACAAACCGTCGAAGGGAATTTAAATGGTCCACTTAAACTGTATTTTTACATACATAATTACGCTCTAGATTCTGTAACAATTTATTTTACTAATGGACTTTTCTCTAGAGAACAAATTGACTTTTTTGATTCTGGCAAATTGATAAACTCTAAAATTTTAAAGAAAATAATGTCCGGAAATCTTCTGCTTAATTTTAATAAAAATATTTTAGAAAATAATGATACTTTAAAAGTGATCGTTAATCTGAATTTCCACAACGACGCGAGTTTAGAGTCTTATAAATATATTTATCATGGTGATGGCTCTGATTTCCACTCGGGATTATTTTTTCGAAATATTTTAAATAATGAAATAATCCTGAATCAATTTATTGGGCAAGATTCTTACGGGAATAATATCAAGGATCAATTAGTTGTTATAGATTATAATAAAAATGAAACGGTAACTTGGATTTATCAAATAAATACGGATAGCCTCAACATTATTCAAGGAGAATACGAAGTATTACCTTATATATTGGTGAACCAAAATGGACTCCCAAGCGGGATGAAAGATGCATTAGGTGGGGATTCTTTATTTATGCGGCATGATAATTATCTGGATTTACCATTCGATTTTTCACCAGATACACTTGTGTTCAATTAATCATAGAAAATCCGAATATTTTGGTTCCGATGATTTGTGATGAATCCTTAACTTACTTGGCTTTATTTTATTAATTATTGGAGAACTTATGTCTGAACATGTACACGAATTTAACGATGAAAATTTTGATACAGATGTGACTCAATCCCATGTCCCTGTTTTAATTGACTTTTGGGCAGTATGGTGTGGTCCATGTAAAGCCATTGCGCCGGTTATCGATGAGATTGCCAGCGAATATAATGGTAAAGTCAAAGTGGGAAAGGTTGACGTCGATGCGAATCAAAATACGGCCATGAAATATGGCGTAAGAAGTATCCCAACGCTTCTAATCATGAAAGATGGGAAAGTTGTAAATCAAATTGTTGGTGCTGTTCCAAAAGGGAATATTACCGGCATGTTAGATGAAATTATTTAATTAGGAAACGAAAAGAGAAATGAAGCGAAAAGTCATTATCATTGGGTCTGGCCCTGCAGGATTTACTGCAGCAATTTATTCAGCAAGAGCAAATTTAGAACCTCTGGTCTTTGAAGGCGCTCAACCTGGTGGTCAACTTACGATCACAACGGATGTTGAAAATTATCCAGGGTTCCCAGATGGAATTATGGGACCGGATATGATGGATGAATTCAGAAAACAAGCACAACGATTTGGTGCTGAATGCTTATTCAAAACTGTGGATAAGGTTGACCTTTCTGAACGTCCTTTTAAAGTTTGGGCTGATGGCAATGAATATTTCGCAGAAGCGATTATTATATCAACAGGTGCAACCGCAAAACTCCTTGGGCTCGATTCAGAAACTGAGTTAATGGGAAATGGAGTATCTGCCTGTGCAACCTGTGATGGATTTTTCTATCGCGATAAAAAAGTACTTGTTGTTGGAGGTGGCGATTCCGCTATGGAAGAAGCCACATTTTTAACCAAATTTGCATCTGAAGTGGTATTAATTCACCGACGAGAAGAATTTCGTGCATCAAAAATTATGGTTGACCGAGCTTTAGCAAATCCAAAAATTTCGGTCGAATACAATTCAGCTGTTGACGATATTATCGGCACAAAAGAAACGGGTGTAACATCGGTTCGTCTCAAAGATACTCAAACGGGTGAGATGAGAAATGTGGATTGTGATGGTATTTTTATGGCAATTGGTCATGTACCAAATACTCAATTATTCAGTGGACTAATTACCTTGGATGATGCGGGTTATATCATAACAAAACCTGACTCTACTTACACCAATATTGATGGCGTTTTTGCCTGTGGTGATGTGCAAGACCATACCTATCGTCAAGCTGTGACTGCTGCAGGTTCAGGATGTATGTCTGCAATTGATGCTGAAAGGTGGCTCGAAAACCAAGACGAGTAATTCTTTACATTTTTTTTCTCTTTTCCCACCAGACAATTAAGTCTGAAAGGAAAATATTATGGCACAAACTAAAAGATTAATATTTAAGGTAAATAACCTTGAGAAATCCTACGGTTCTTATTCAGTTTTAAAAATTGGAAAATTAGAAATTCACCCCGGTACGATTTATGGAATTGTTGGAACGGTAGGGAGTGGTAAATCTGCACTTTTAAATATTTTAGCTGGGATAGAAAAAGAGTCGAGCGGGACTGTCTTATATGACGATGAACCTTACCAATCCAATTGGTTGGGGAAAATATTACCCCATGTTGAAATTTTTTATTCAAATAACCCTGAATTAGAATCATCCAGCCAAACTGTTGCGGGATATGTGGCAGAAAAATTCGGGAAGAAAAAAAATGTCATCGAAAACCGATATTTTAATGAGGGTAGTTTTAGAAATCTCTGGTCACGGAAAATGAAATTAATTTCGCAAGGTGAACGTCATTGGTTGGGGATGATTCTGGCTTGTGAAGCAGACCCTCGTGTATTGCTCGTGGATGATTATGGCATTTATTTTAATGCGAATATGGAGAAGGATTTTAGAAACCAACTTACAAAAATGAACAGAACATTGGGTACAACTTTGGTTTTATCATCACCAACAGATGTTCATTTAAAGAAATTTGCTTCCGTATTAATTTATTTAGATAATGGTCATATTTCTAAAATTCGTCCCGGATTATCTAGGAGTTCACAAAGGTCTCCTTCTCGTGATAAAAAAGATAATAAAAATAATCATGGAAACAGAAACTCTCGGAACCAAAATTCGAAAAATAAACGTTAATCACTATTTCTTCAAATTAGGATATTGACCCTAACTTTAGACTAAAAAATATTAATTATGGATTTACATAAACTACTTTCGCAATTCACCGAGAAACGGATTCTCGTTGTGGGAGATGTAATGCTCGATAAATATATTTGGGGATCAGTAGA
>JGI26262J51727_1000253_pt1 | contig 30467 bp, 29 predicted proteins | sample SaaInlV_150m_DNA_3_FD_51727 | JGI IMG/M metagenome (IMG submission 51727)
AAGGTGATCCGTCGATCCGTTGTGGAATCTACGACGACCGTTCTGTCAGGTGCCAGGGTTGCCCATTTGCGAACAGCATCAACGAGATTCATTGTTTAGTTTACCTGCGGAAAAGGGGTTTCGAAGGAGGGCATCGTCATTCTCTGCGGCCAGAGGAACTGAAGGCTGCATTTGCTGATAAGCCATTGGCCATCAACCTTGCGGTAATCTTCATCGTAGAGCCCGAACCACACTATCGGTTGTCCCTCTGGTTCGACGCTTGTGGCTACATCCAGAAGATAGGAGCGGCCTTCTGCCGTATCTGGTCCGGTCATCTCTATATAGTGGTTAGTAATATGGTGCATCACACTAAACGGTGCCTGACCGTCAAACACTCCGTGATAGTTGCTTCTAATGGTTTCCCTGCCTTCCCAGTTACCATATTCCGGGCCAAACTCACAGATGGCATCTTCGGTGAAGATGTCGGCTAAAGCATCGATTTGGCCACTGTCCATCAGGTGGGAATAAAGTTGTTTAAGCTTTCGAATTTTCTCTTTTTCAAGCAATTCGCGTAATTCTTTAATCTCGTCGTCATTGAAATCAGTCATATTGTCTCCTCGATGTTGGCAGACCTAGAGTATAGCTAGCTTTGAGGGATAATATGCAAAAAGTGAAGTAGGCTACAAAAAAAACTGGTCATGCAGGAAATCTTCGGTTACAGTTAAAGTGCAATAGCGTCATAAAAAGAGGTTATTTATAACTAAATCAAACGCCAAATTACCGCATTAGGTTTAATTATTTGGCACTTTTTTATTAGAAAGCGGGGGAATGAAATTGTGATTTTAAAGACATTTCGCAACATATTGATTTCAGTGCTCAGCATCATGTTTGTGTTTAGCCCAATAGCATTAGCTGATGACCAGCGAGTGCTTGAAGAGATCATCGTAACAGGTACAAAACGGGCAATCTCGCAGCAGGACACGCCAATTTCTGTCTCGACGTTGACTGCCAATCAAATTGCTCGAACGTTCGGTAATGACATTCGGGCAATTTCCGACCTATCGCCAAACGTGAACTTAACGATACAAACGGGCTTTAATGCCTTAGCCGGTGGTATTCGAGGTACGGGTTCTATTTCAATTTTGACGACCCAGGACCCTAGTGTAGGAATCTTGATCGACGAATTTGCATTGAACCACGTGCAATCACAGTTTGTTGAATTGTTCGACCTACAGCAGGTAGAAATTTACCGCGGTCCTCAGGGTACGCTGTTTGGTAAAAACAGCACGGGTGGTGTGATTGCTATCACCACCAAACGACCTGACATGAATGAATTTGGCGGTGAGGTTAAAGTCTCCATGGGATCCTATCCGGGCGTAAATAACGATTCTGACAACTACAAGATACAGGTCGGATTTGACGTTCCTCTCATTCCGGGCGAATTGGCGTTTAGATTCGCTGGTTCGCAAACTCAGGAAGACGGCTTTTACACCAATGACAAGGACACCGCGACGTTTCCAAACTCACCGCTTTATGGCTTGTTCGGTCTAGCGCCTGATGGGAGTCAGCTGCCACCAGAATTAAGCCAGGTAACAACCGGCGGTGGTGAGAATCTCGCTGGAAAGGATGTTTTTGCCGCTAAATCCAAACTGCTTTGGCAACCTAACGACCAATTCGAAGCCTACTTTCTTTGGGAAATCGTTCGCGATACCTCTGACTCACCTGCAGCGATAAACGAAACCCCGGCTGGTGAAGGGTTTTTGCTTGAGTTGTTGGGTTTTCCTGGCATCCACGCAGCGGGCCATTCAGACCCGTTTAGCACCGGCATGACTCAACAAGGTAATGGCATCAACATCCGAGATGGCCACCAGGTTGATGTCGACGGTTATTACTTGAATATGTCTTACTCATTTGGTGACTACACGATCAAGTCTGTTACAGGCTACCGTGAACAGGAAGAGACGCTACCAAGCACCTATACGGGTGAGGCGTTCTTGTCACTGTTCGATGCCACACGTAACCTTGAACGCGAGCAGTTTCAGCAAGAAATCAGACTGCTGACTGAGTTTGATGGTCCACTCAACTTTGTTGTTGGTGCGATCTATCTCACGGACGACCTCGATTTCAGGTCCTACGCGACTGTTGGCCTGTCTTCGCTATTCCCTGGCCCAGCATTCTTTGATGATCGGGGATTCCTCGATCTCGATCTTCGCGGAATCACCGGTGACCCAGGTGCTGGCCAGGTTAAGCAGGAACGTGAATCAACGGCGTTCTATGCCGATGGTACTTATGCGTTCAATGACCAATTGAGTTTGACGCTCGGTGTTCGTAACACCAAGGATGAAAAAGAGTTCTGGAAGCCGACGGGTGGTGGTGGACCATGTAATCAATACACAGAAGCCCGTGACGCATTACAAGATGCCGACGGTAATTGTATCGATATACGCTCAACGTCGGTAAGTCGTGCGGGACTCGAAGGCCAGCAGATTGATCCGCGGAAATCACCTATACCTGTTAGCGCCTATGCTTTTGTCGCAGACAGAACGGAAGAGTGGTCTGAAACAACCTGGAGAGTCGTTCTTGATTATAAAACCGAGAGTGACCATTTGTTGTACGCAAGTGTTGCAACGGGCTTCTTGTCAGGAGGGTTTAGCGAAACTTGTTCACAGGAAGCAACATGCATCCCGTATGATCCAGAAACTAACATCAACTTTGAAGTTGGTTTCAAGGGTGATTTGTTTGACGGTGTTCTGCGATTCAACGCATCTGTTTTCTACACAGACTACGAAGATCTGCAACGTAATCAGGTATTCCGTTTCATTGACCCACTCAGCGGAACTGAAGGTCAGGAAACGATTACTCTGAATGCGGGTGAATCGAATGCTACAGGTCTGGAAATTGAAGCGACCTGGTTGGCGACAGACAATCTAACTATTCGTGGGTCGCTCGGGTATCTGGATGCCACGTACGACGAGTTCGAATTTGAGGGAGTTGATCTCTCAAGTCTGGATATTCCGTTTGCGTCTGAAGTACAGGCAGGTGTTCAGGGAACGTACGTACAACCACTATCTAGTGGCGCGACGATTACCTATTACCTCTCTGCACATTATCAGGACGATGCCGAGATGAGCCCATTTGACCCGAATGCTGTGGGAAACAATGTCGTACGTCATCCGACGTACTCGCAGATGGAAGCTCGGACTTTGGTTGACTTGAATATTACGTTTACCGATGCCGATGAGAAGTACCACGCGACTCTCTTCGGCAAGAACCTGCTCGATGAAGAGTATCGTGTATCTGCTAACTCAGTTGGTGGCTTGTGGAACTTCACGCAATATGGTGCACCACTTCAGTGGGGTATTGAATTTGGTATGAAGTTCGACTAAATCTCGAAGGAGGTTGATGAAAAAGCGGATGTTATGCATTCGTTTTTTTTTGCACTTTTTTAGGCAGAGAAACTGTAGGAGGAAAAATGAGTTCTGGTCAGAACGAAAAGATAAATCAGCAATTATTTCTTAAACAGGTTCCGACAGGTATCGCGGGCCCGGAAGATTTTGAAACTAAAGAATCACCCGCGCCAGAGTGCGGTAATGGGCAGGTACTGGTTGAATCTCACTACTTTGGTTTGGATGCTGCATTGCGTTTGATCGTCAGGGATTCAGATGAGTTTCTGTTCCGGGTCAGGCCGGGCGACCTGGTACGAGGCACTGCGGCTGGACGAGTGATTGAATCTAAACTTAGTGGTTATGAAGTGGGTGAGTACGTTCTTGCCTCGGGTGGTGTACAAAACTTTATAGCGTGTGGGCCCGGTGAGCTGGAGCGCTGCGATGTGAGTCAGGCACCGCTTGAAGCATGGCTCGGCGGTTTCGGTGTATCTGGATTAACGGCCTACTTCGCGCTGATTAAAGAATGTAAGCCGCAACCGGGACAGACAGTCTTAGTGAATGGTGCCGCGGGTGCGGTCGGCTCTATTGCAGGTCAAATTGCAAAGCTCGCAGGTGCAACGGTCATCGGGCTAACGGGTAGCGAAGAAAAATGTGATTGGCTGGTTAATGAGCTGGGATATGACATTGCCATCAACTACAAAGATAGCGATTGGTACGATCAGCTTGTCACCGCGGCACCGGATAGATTGGATTTTATCTTTGATAATGTGGGCGGCGAGGTCTTAGATTTAAGCCTAAAGCTTATAGCGATGCGCGGAACGGTCTTGCTGTGTGGCTCTACTTCTCAGTATGCGCAGGAAGAAATGCGCGGGCCTGACAATTATATATGGTTAGGCACGATGCGCGCGCGCATGCAGGGTTATGTCATTTTTGACTACGTAGACCAGTATGAGGAAGCGCGAACGCAGATGGCTGGTTGGATTAAGGATGGAAAATTGAAGATACCATCTTTTGCAGTCTCTGGTGATGTGTGTGATTTCCCTGAAGCGTTTAAGCAACTGTATGAAGGCAAAAACCTGGGCAAGATGGTGTTGAAACTGCCAGCTGCGATTTAGAAAAACAAAGGGGGAGCTGCGCTCCCCCTTTGTTTAGAGTCGGTTTGTCGTAAGAGGAATTGATTAGTTACCTTCATACCGCTTAACTGGCAACCGCCCGCCAATTACGGCGAATGCGGTGTCAGCCATCACTTGATAACCCGCTGCATTAGGGTGCAGGCCATCCGCAGTTAAGTCAGCACGCATTGCTGCCGGGTTCTCTGGATCTGCCAGTGCCGAGTCGAAGTCAATGACGGCGTCATAGGCGCCACTGTCCCGTACCCATGCATTAATGGTCTGTCGCTTGGCTTCTGTGGTTGCATTGTTGTAACCAGGTAGTGCTGAGCCACCAGATGGGGTTAACGTGCCTCCGATAACGAACAGTCCGGCTGCCTTTGCTATGCTAATGACCTGTTTGTGTCCTGCGATGATCGCTTCAGCAGAATTTACCGGCGTCGGAATGCCGAGAAACGATAGCATCACAGGCAATCCGATATCGTTAATACCTTCCAGGTAAATCAGGTGAGTGACGCCGGCTTGTGCTAATACATCGCGGCTGAGTCTTGCCGCAGGGTCTTCTTCAAGAAACGATGTAAGAACCTGGCTACCTGAGGTACCCAGATTAATCACACCTGCAGTTTTGCCTCCAGCGCTAATCGCTTCGGATAACAGGTCTGGATAGCGAACATTGGTGTCGATGGGCTCGTTGGGAGCAGCCATTTGATCGCCGTCAGTAATTGAGTCTCCGAGGGTCGCGATCACCGGCATTGGCCAAGGGTTAGCTACATCAACACTGGCCAGAAAATGCCAGGCAGTGGAGGTTGCGGCGCTGTCCAGGTCTACGGCGGCGGCCTGGTTGCCGGCTGCGATGTAGTTAGTTTGTAGCGCGCGGACATGGTAAGTCACCGGCGATCCAGAACCCGTCACATCGTCAGGTAAATAAGCACTGATGACGACTTCGGCATTATTTGCTATATCCATATCGACGGCGTCAGAGACAACGCGTGCGCCTGGAAGAATCGAAACGCTATTAGAGCCGGAGAAAGTAAGTTGCTTACTGGAGCGCTCGACGATGGCGGAACCGCTATCTCGCAGGGCGACATGTGCTTCGTTGATCATCAGTGGTGTCGTGCCAAATTCATTGCTAAACGAGACTCGAACCATGCTACCAGCTTCACTAATACGCACTATTTGGCGCAAGGTGGCGTTGTTAATGGTATCGATTGGTGCGTCGAACGCTGTAATCGTCTTGTTGGCTGTCGCCCAGGTAGCGGTCCAATGGGCCGGTTCCAGATTATCCATCCACCGGTTTCCCGCATGTGCGAATAAAGGCAGGGCCAGCGCAAAGGCCAGCGCGGTTCTAAATTTATTTTTCATACTTTCTGCTGAGTTTTACACGAGTGCTGTATAGAACTCAGATTGACGTCCCCATACTCTAATAAAAGTAGCCCTGATAAAAGCAGTTCTGATAAAAGCAGCCTGGATGTTAGGCGGCACGACTAATGAGCATTATTGTTGCCTGGCCCACTGGCGCGCTTCATCGGACGCTACCCATTGCAGCGCGTTCTTCAACAAGCGTCGAAACCCAGCGTTTTCAAATGCGCCAGGGCTGTCACCGATGTCAGAGGCAACGACAGGGCTGTTTTGAGCAGCGTTGGCCCAAACAACGAGATTGCTACCGCCTGGGTGAGTCCAGCCTTCCTGCTGTTCTGCTGGGGCCATGGGTGGCGCGGTAAAGTTACTGGAGACATATTCATAATCGCTGCGCATCAGTGGCAGCACATTGGCTTCAAAATTGTTCGATTTAATGTATATCTCGTCGGCGACGGTCAAGCCCCCTTCCAGTCCTGCGGTAACAGGATGTGAGGCGTCAACGGGGCTTAGTGTGAAGCTGGGGTTGGGAAGTGGGCCGTGGCCACCTGCGTAGCCAGAGCCGGGCACGGTGTCCCCAAATACTTCGCCTTCCGTCAGCATAAAGGAGGAGCCGTGTATCTGGCGCCATAATGGCCATTCTGGCCAGCTGCAGGTCGCGTGATTTAACATAACGATTCCTTTTCCGCTCGCGACTAACGCCTCGATTGATTGTCGATAATCATCGGTGGGCTGCCCCGTATCGTTGGAATCATCGTGCACCAGTCCGGCATTGGCGATACCAGACATGTCGTAGAATAGAACGGCGTCAAAACGTCCAACATTTTCCGGTCTCAACATGACCTGCGCGGCAGGTTGTTCGACAAGTGTGGTGACAATATCCGCGTCTTCCGCAAACATAGCGAGGAAGGCATCGTGATTGTAGGCGTGACCTTTACTGACAATAAGCACATTGGTCTGGGACAACTTGGCTCTCCTTAATTAGTGTTTGTTTGATATGTTCGGGTTGGTAATAAGCAACTGTCAAAGTGATGGTCAGCGTCACAGAGCGGCCTGTTCTCGTCTTTTATCCCTGTGTATAAAAGCCGCCCGGATCTTCTCAAGACGAGCAGCTGAGATGGGATAACGCCAAATAAAGCAAACGGCAGTAGCGTAGAAAATCCACGGTGGTATCACGTATAACCATGCCAGGGCTTGAATCTCTTCCGGACTATTGCCGCCCTTTGGATCGAAACCCATTATTTCCAGAAGGGGTAGTGATATGCCCAATGCGAGTGCACCCACCATTTTTGATCCGAGTGACCAGATCGCAATGTATGACCCGGCGATGTTTTCACTGGTTTTCCGTGATGCTATTTCAATGACATCAGCCTTCATTGACATCGAGAGTGCGCCAAAGTTACCACCGGCGACGCCGTACAATGCAAGGCAGATGAAAAATCCGCTCAGGTCGCCAGGACCCAGTAACAAAAATGAAGGTGTCACAATGACAAACAGCACTCCGCCTATGATCCAGGTGGGTTTCTTGCCTATTCTCTCTGCGACCATGACCCAGAAGGGTAGAGAAATCACATTAGCGCCGAAATAACCGAGTAGTATCGCCTGGGTTTGCCCCTCCGCTTCGACCACGTAGGTTGCAAACAACATAAAAATAGCAGACCCCCAACCTGTTCCTAGTGACATCAACATAAAGCCGAAAAAGAGCAGCATGAAGGAGCCATTCGAGAACATGTCTTTTGCGTGCTTGAGCACGGGCGCCTTGGGCCTGGGGTAGGCCTCTCTTTCCGGGATTTTCCAGAGTGTAATGGTGATTAGAACGGGTAACGCAACCAGGGCCATCGACCCAATGATGGTTAATCCTTCCTTGGGCAGGCTGCCATAGCCGGTGATTTCACCTGCTACCACCGGTACCGTGAGAACGCTGACATTGCCAAGGAAACCGAATGCCTGGCGCCAGCCAGTGATCTGGGTTCGTTCATTGTAGTCATCTGAAAGTTCTGCACCCCAGGCATAGTAAGGAATGTTGATCATGGTCCAGCCGAGCCACAGCAAGACTGCCCAGACAAGCAGGTGCATGGTGCCAATAGGCATTTCATTTAGCACGGTTGGATTAAACAGCTGGAATGCGGAGATCATCATCAGGAAGGCGCCGCCCGCCATCCATGGTTTACGCCTGCCGAACTTTCCGGGTGTTCTGTCGCTCAGGTAGCCGATTAGCGGGTCGGTAACCACGTCAGAGATTCTGGCCAGCATCAGAATCAGGCCGACTTCCGTTAGTGAGAGACCAAAATCCTTTGAATAGACGAGTGGTAGATATAGGCCCACGGGAATAGAGCCGAGGTAGACAGCGTACTCCGGCAGCGCAAATAACATGAGTGTTGATCGCCTCAGTGGGCGGGGAGATTCTTCCTTCGACATGGAATTAGATTAACTGTATTACACTACAAAAACTAGCTGGCTTGATGCAAAAAAATGTCTTTGATTTTGTCAAATTTACTGGTTTAACGGTGCGCGGCCGCCTGAGTCATCGGGTCCTTAATTGCTGCGATTCTTATTACAGAGGTTTTAATGCCAGGTGGTTCCAGCTGGTCAGGCGAGCAGTCTTTCCGTCAGATGTTTTTGATCGGCGGCACTAATGCCGACTTCTTCAAGATAACCGGACATGCCGCCATAGTGGGTGTCGATTTCTTCAAAGGCACCCAAAAGATATTCAGCGCGAACACCTGACATGACCTTAACGATCTCATCATCGATTTTGCCGGTGATCCCCTGGTCTTTAAGGTTCTGAATCATGCGGCTGCGCATTCGTTCGAAAAGGTCACCGGATTCATTAGTTACCAGGTAGTCGTGCATCACTGTATCGTGGTCAACACCCAGCAGGGTCAGAATGATGGCAGCGCCGAACCCGGTTCGATCCTTGCCCGCTGAACAGTGCAGCAGAAAGCCCTTGTCGGTCGATACCAGCTCTCTCATTAGCTTTTTATAAGATTCCACATGGTCACGAGCGATTTCGCGGGTGACTCTCGCCATAAATTCAGCGAACTGACCGGGTGATGGCCTCTGCGTTTCTTTGCTCGCGGTTTCCTGAAATTGAGTGGAACTGCCGGGCCAGATTGGGATATGCACCCGGCAGGCGAATGGACCACCTTCAGGGGTAGGAGAAGTCTCAGCTTCTTCATGGCTGCGTAAATCGCAGATCACGCCAATATCCAGCTTGGCAAAGTCATCGAAAGCATGATCAGGTATATCGTTCATCGCGCCGCAACGAAAAAGCAGGCCTTCCTTGACGGTTTGCCCATGNTGGGTTTTGTAACCACCGAAGTCCCGCAGGTTAAGACTGCCTTCTAGCTTGATGAAGCGGCGTGGATGTTCAGTATTTGAGCGAGGGGTAGAGTTCATGGGCGCTACGTTATCAGCTTTAGATGAAAATCGGTTAAAGATCAGTGCAAGTGATCACGTTACTGTTTGGCTGCCTTCTCTGCTTCGTCTTTGGCAATTTCATTGCCGATAGCTTGTTCCACCTTTGGCATAGTTTGCGCGTGGTTCCCGGCAGCCCATTGGTAGCTTTCACGTCGATTGTCGTTCCGGTTCTGGAATTGCGGTGCGACGTAGCGCGCAAATAACTCGTAGCTGCGCTTCGTTTCGGCCCAGTCCGCCCAGTTATGCGCCATCTGCAGGAATGTCCCAAAGCCGCCGGACTCTGTCTCGAGTCTCTGAATCTGGTCGATCGCGTCATCGGGTGTCCCGATCACAGCCAACCCGCTGGCAACAAGGGCTTCTGCCGGGTCTTCACCNATGGGCGCGATAGGCAGCGCGGCAACGTCCTTAAAGTAGGCAATCCATTCGTTAAGCCCAAAGCGAACGTTATTCATGGCTTCCTCCCTGGTTTCGGCAATATGCATCGGGCCAACCAATGACCATGCATTACGGTTGATTGGCTGCGAATGTTCGGTTGCCTTACGCGCGCAGATTTCCCAGTTGGCGGCGAGTGCGTTAAACCCGCCGGTGGTGGTTGCTCCAACGGAAAGGAGCCCCACACCATGTATACCCGCAGCCCTTGCACCACTTGGTGATACCTGTGATGCAACTGCCATTTCTACCGAGGGTTTTGAGTAGCTCTGTAGTTGAAGCCGTGCTTCGTCCAATTCGAACCAGTCAGTCTTTCGGGTAACCGTTTCGCCGCGTAAAAGAGGCACCAAAACCTCTATGGCCTGGAGCATCATGTCTCTTTGCTTCAGGGTATCGATTCCCATCATCTGGGCATCCGAGGGGAGTGCACCCGGGCCCATGCCGAATGCGACGCGGCCGCGGGTCATATGATCCAGCTGCATAATGCGATCAGCCAGGATCAATGGATGATGGAAGGTCAGTGAAGAAACGCCCGCACCAAAACGAATATGTTTAGTCTGTGTTGCGGCCTGTGCAATGAATACTTCTGGCGAAGCAATGATTTCCATGCCGCCAGAATGGTGCTCACCGATCCAGGCGTAGTCATATCCAAGATCGTCCAGGTAACTAACCAGTTGTAGGTCACGTTCCAGAGCCCGGGTTGGATCTTCCTTCAGGCCATGAAAAGGGGCGAGGAAGATACCGAATTTCAGATTAGGTCGGGTCATGAGATACTGGCGGTTCGACAGGGCCCATTAGTCTGGTAGGCAGGGGGCTTGCTGTCAATAATGAGTCAGCTAATGAAATGGGATGAAATTTAATGAGTGTTATGTCCGCAACCAGTGCGATTGACGACCGCATTAGTACAGAATTTGTAACGGCCAATGGCCTTAGGTTTGAAGTTGATATGTGCGGCGATCAGTCCAGCAACAAGCTGGCGATTTGCCTGCATGGCTTTCCTGAACACTCCGTATCCTGGAGAAACCAGCTCCCGATGCTCGCAGAGCTTGGCTACAAAGTATGGGCTCCGAATATGCGGGGTTATGGTAATTCCTCCATTCCCCCGGACAAGAAAGATTACGCGATCGAAAACNTGCTGGCTGATGTGGCTGCATTGATTGATGCNGCCGAATGTGAGGAAACGATCTTATTGGCCCATGATTGGGGCGCCGTGATTGCATGGTATTTCTCCATTCGAGAGATCAGGCCCCTGTCGAAACTGGTGATTTGTAATGTGCCGCACCCTGCTGCCGGGCGTGAAGGGGCGGGATGGGCGCAACTGAAGAAATCCTGGTACATCTTTTTTTTCCAGATCCCCGGGTTGCCTGAGTGGCTCATTGGTAGACGTGGAAATGCGATGGGAGAGATGATCAAGGCCTCAAGCACAAGGCCCGAAATGTATTCTCAGGAAGTCATTAACCTGTACTCGCAAAATGCTGCTCGTCCTGGCGGACTAACCGCCATGATTAACTATTACCGGGAACTTTTCTTCGGTGGCGGTGCCAAGCGCCAGAAGGACCAGGGCTTTCCTATTATAGAAACGCCAACCCTCATGTGCTGGGGNGAAGATGACATGGCGCTAACCAAGGAAACGACCTACGGAACTGACAAATGGGTTCGGGACTTCACGATCAGATATCTGCCTCGNATCTCACACTGGGTCCAGCAGGATGCGCCCGTCGAAGTGAACGCGATGATCAAGGCTTTTGTTAACGGCGACCCCGTGCCGAACATGAAGTGGCAAGCAAAGCTGGTTGATCCGGATTAATTCAAGTGCTGCTCAAAGATACGTTCCAGAATGTTCTGTGAACGTACCTCCTCAAGCCATTGGTTGACTTCGAGTCTGAGGGCAGGGTCCTTTGGCATCATGTAGCCTTTTTCCTGGTAAGTCAGTGTCTCTCCAGGCATTGACCCACAGAGCTCTGGATGCAGGTTTGCCTGAAGCCTAACCTCAATGCTGTCCGTGATCATAAGGTCAGCATTACCCTTGATGATCTCATCAAAAATGGTCCGGTTATCCTGGTGAAGAATTTTCTTTGCCTGTTTCAGTTTGGCGTCAATGAAGCGCTCATTTGTGCCTCCCGGGTTTACGATCGCGCGTACGCCGGGCTGATCAATCGCTTCAAGAGAGCTGAATTCGTGCACCCGCGAACATGAAGTGATCGGTGATTTTCCGCCAACATGGTAAGGCGCTGAGAAATAGGCATGCTGCTGGCGGGCAGGAATGATGGAAACGCCGCTCATCGCTATGTCAAATAAGCCGTCGGCAAGGTCATTCATCAACGTGGGCCAGCTGGTCTTGATGAAGACCAGTTCCACATCAAGGCTCTCGGCAAGGTTAAGCGCCAGGTCAATATCGACACCTGTAAACGATAGGCCATCCCCGGAGTAGGAGAAAGGTGCATAGTCTCCCGTCGTGCCTACTCGTAACCGGCGGCTGTCCATAACCTGTGTGTGCCGGTCGGGGTACGTTGTGACGCTTTTAAGCGCGTTAAAAATGCTCTGGTGCGCGCCTTCTGACAGGCAGTCAATAGGCAAGTCCTGACTGAATAACCTGTTGAACAACGTCCTGTCGTTTGTTTTTTCCGCCAATCGACTGGTGATTTCGCTTCCCAGGAGGATGAGCTTTGGCCTGACGATAGCCACAAGGTCTTCTGCGGATTCAGGTGCTTGCCCTGCGGTCCAGCGATCGAACCAGCATTGCTGGATATCTTTTGCAGCCTCAATCTGTGACCAGAAAAATGCACCGCTGGAGTCAGTGGTGATGCCGTATCGCAGGCCGTCGTCCACGGCCTTGCTGATCACCAAGGCTTCCCTTTCCGGCACCGCGATCGGTTGTTCGTTGATCCATTTGTAAGCCGCAACCTGCTCCATTAACGACAGTCGCTGGTTGATTAAACGGTACAGCATTTCATCCGCAAGAAGCGTGGAGGGCTCAAGTAACAGCAGGAACAGCAGCAGACGTATCATCGGCTAATCGTTCTCAAACAGTTCGTATTTTTTCATGTATCCGCGTAGCTGGTGGTAGGTGACACCTAGCGTTTCGGCGGTTTTTTTCTGGTTGAATTGAGACGCCGAAAGGGCTTTCTGAATAAGATCGATTTCGTAATCCTGGACTGTCTGCTTAAAGTCTAGCGGAAAGCTATGTCGATTCGGTTCGGCCGACTTTGGGCTGCCGGCGTTGGTTTTATCTCTTGAACCAGTGGGCCTGAAAATAGAATCGAATGGATCCAGGGTAATCACATCAACAGGCGTCCCATCGTCTGGGGCGCGATAGACGCTTCGTTCTACCACGTTTTTAAGCTCGCGAATGTTGCCGGGCCATTGGTGGGTAAGTAATGTTTCAATGGCCATGTCTGAAAACCCTGGGAAGAATTCCATGCCAAGATCACTGGCCATGGTGACCGCAAATTGTTCAGCCAGAAGAATGATATCTTCAGCGCGCGCTCGTAGTGGTGGCAGCGTTATGACATCAAATGCGAGTCGGTCAAGCAGGTCCTCGCGAAACCTTCCCGCATTTGCGAGGCTCGGAAGATCTTCATTGGTGGCGGCTATTAGACGTACATCAACGTTCAGCGTTTTGCTGCCGCCAACACGCTCGTACTCACCGTATTCAATTATTCGAAGCAATTTTTCCTGGACCAGGGCAGAAGTCGTTGCCAGTTCATCAAGGAAAAGTGATCCCTTGTCTGCTCGCTCGAACCTCCCCTGGTGCATTTTGGTTGCGCCGGTGAAAGCACCGGCTTCGTGACCAAACAGCTCAGTCTCCAGCAAAGACTCACTGATCGCTGCACAGTTCATTTTTACGTATTCCTGATCCCAGCGGCCTGAAAGGTAGTGCAGGCGAGCGGCGATGAGTTCCTTGCCCGTTCCGCGTTCACCAACTATTAATATGGGCCTATCAAGCGGAGCTACCTGGGACACATGGTCCAGTACCTCTAGAAACGAGGGTGCTTCACCAAGCAGGCGTTCGGAATGTTGTCTGTTATTCATAGGGAAAAAGCTTCAATTCAAGATTAGATTATGGCGTATGTAATGACATTTTCACTAATTGTTGGCTAGATTCACTACATTGCGCGGTGCCAAATAGTGATGAACTTGCTCTCTGTATAAAAAAACTAATAAAAACAGTAGGTTGAGATAAGCCCTGGAGTTGGCATGAATGTTGGAAGAGTTATGTCACGACAAGATTCTTAAGAAATCAACATGAGGTAGACAAGATGGGTATATTTTCGAGATTCACCGACATTATCAACTCGAATATCAATTCGATTCTGGATAAAGCAGAAGATCCTGAAAAGATGGTTCGCCTGATCATCCAGGAAATGGAAGAAACTCTGGTAGAGGTTCGGACACAGTCGGCCAAACTCATCGCTGATAAAAAAGAACTGAGTCGGCGGGTTGAGAGATTGCATCTTGAAGCTGAGGACTGGGAGAGCAAAGCTGAGGTCGCGCTGAGCAAAGGCAGGGAAGACCTGGCGCGGGCGGCGCTTAAGGAAAAGTCATCGGCAGAAGAGGCGACGATGGCACTGGAGACTAATCTTGAGGTGATAGACATTAATCTTGATAAATTGTCCGGAGACATAGGCTTGTTGCAGCAAAAACTGGGAGATGCCAAAACTCGCCAGAAGGCGCTGATCGTCAGGAGCCGCACGGCTCAGAGCAGAATGGGCGTAAAACGGCAGCTGCATGATGTTGATATTGATGAGGCGATGAGTCGATTCGATAGATACGAACGCAAAATCGACGATCTCGAAGGCGAGGTTGAAGCCTACGACCTGGGACAGAAAACATTGTCTGATGAAATTGGTGAGCTTGAAAATGATGAGAGAATCGACGAGGCGTTAGCCAGGTTAAGGGCTAAAATGGCTCAACCCGGTGCTCAAGCTGAATCTGAATAATCTGAATAATCTGAATTGGGGTAAACAATGGACGGTATTGTTGTGGCATTTTTTGTACCGGTAGTTGTCTTCCTGCTGGTGGTGGCGCCGATCTGGATTATTGTCCACTATAAGTCGAAGGCTAATGTGGTCAACGGGCTATCGTCAAGTGAGCGAGCTGAACTGGATGAGATGATAGAGGTTGCCAACAAGATGGCTGCGAGGATTGAAACACTGGAATCCATCCTGGATGTTGAAAGCCCGGGATGGAGAGAAAATCAAGAAGCTTGAGCTGTGCGTCTAAGTGGTTGTTTGAGCAATTTGGTCAGAAGTAGAGGGCGATAAGTTGAGTAAAGACAAACGAGATGCAGAGCGTGCTGCCAGAAGAGCCAAAAGATTGGCTGAGCGTGCCGAGGAGCGAGCGAGTCGAAAGGAGAGGCAGGCCGAGCGTGCGGCAGAGCGTGCAGAGCGACTGGCACAGAGAGCCAATCGTCGTCCGGGTCGTGAAAAGGAACTGGATAAATCTATTGCCGATCTGGTTGATGAAGTCACTCAAAAAGCAGAACAGTGGATTGATGACCAGACCAGGCGCATGGTTGATTCCCCGGATGAAGAACGGGAAATAGAACGGGTTGCATCGGAGGCAGAGAAGGCAAGGAAAGAGGCTGAAAATGCGAGGTATAGCGCCGATCAGGCAGGCAGAGCAGCCGAAGAACTAAGTCAGTACGAGGAGTCCCTTGGTCTTGACTCAGGTTTTGACGATCTTTTTGAAGATGTCGAACAGCCGCGCAGAAGAACGCGGGGCGGAGCCAGGAAAGCACGGCGAAAGGCACGTGTTGAAGGGCAAAGCGACTGGCTTGCATGGGTTTATGATGCCTTGCCTAGAAGTCGTTCCAGGGCACGCAGACGGAAAAGCGCCCACCTATATAGAGACCGTCAAAGAAAGAAAATCTGCGGCGTATGCGCCGGTGTAGCAGACTATGTTGGTCGGCCGGTCTGGGAGATCAGGTTGTACGCGGTGTTTGGGGTGATATTCATACCCTCTGTGGTGATTCCAAGCTACTTCATCACCTACTTTTTGATGGAAGACAAGCCTTACTACAGGCGGGTAACCGACCGTTTCGAAGAGGCAATAGACGGCCGGGATTCGGAGTATGACGATAGGAATTCGGGGAAACGAAACCGACCTGGGGAGCGCCAGTTTCATGGGTCGAACGATTTGTCAGAGAATGATTCTGCAATGAGTAATGTCCAGGCAATGAAAACGGCGAAGAACAAGTTTTCTGATATTGAGCAGAGGCTGAGGCAGATGGAAGGTCATGTAACTTCCTCGCGATTTGAGCTGCAGCGTGAATTTCGCAAAATCTCCGGAGAGGACTAGATCGTGCCGATTGAGGTTAGGGATGTTTTGCGATTCGACCAGGTTCGCTTCAGGGGTCCCGGTGCGCTAAAGATCACACAAACCAATGAAGAGTCTCTGAGAGTTCATGCGCCTGCATACGTCATCAAGCACATCATTTCCGAAGTCAAAGATGGTGTTCTTTATGTCGGATATAAAAGTCCTAAAGTGACTCCGCTTCGAGTATTAAAAGAAGTCATCTCTTTTGATGTAGGCATGAAAGACATCCGGGAGATCTCCGTGACAGGTAGTGGCGCAGTGATCGTGCCGGACCTTGACAACGATACAGTCCGCGTTGAGATAAACGGTTCCGGTAAAGTGAACCTGGGCCACCTGACGGCTGACAATTTCAGGGCTACTATTCAGGGGGCGGGTCACATACGGGTCCAGGGTGATGTCGAAACGCAATCGATTGTCGTCAATGGCACCGGTAGAGTCATGTCAGATCACCTGGTCAGCGATTTTGCGCATGTGATACTAAACGGCTCAGGAAAAGTTTCAATGACCGTCAGCGATGAACTGAACGTTGTGATTAATGGTAGCGGTGAAGTTTCCTACGGCGGATTTCCAGACATCACTAAAGCGATCACCGGTTCGGGTGCTCTAACGCGCAGGCGCAGGGTGAAGGATCGATCTACTGCAGGAGAAGATCATGGCTAGTTCAATGTGGGTTGCGATTGCTGTGATTGCCGTGGTTGCAATCACAGGAAGAACAGTCGTTGCGATCATCAAGGCTTCAAATTCGGGAGGTAAGTTCAAATCCAGAATGGAGGACCTTGAAGATCAGGTTCATGATCTGGAGACCGATTTGCAGGATGCTCGTCACAGGGTTGAGGTGCTGGAAAAAATCGTCACCAGTCAGAAATACGACTTGGGTCGTGAGATCGACGATCTCCCGTCAAACTAGGGTCAGGCACTGAAAGAAAAAACAATCTGTTGGTTGTTAGGGGATGAAGGTAGTGCCACCGTAAACTCAGGATCCAGTGCCGAAATTAGCTGCCTCCAGAAAGAGCACGCAACATCGTTATTGGGAAGCACAGCGGCTCGCCAGTTCCCTGGGAAATAACCAAACACTTCTTTTATTGCACTGCTTGCAACTGAACGCTGGCGAAATGCAGGGAGAATATAGAGCTCTGCGATTTCTGTTATAGAAGTTCCGTCAGCTGGGTTCAGGTCTTCGCGCACCAGCAGAAAACCAGCTGCTTCGTTGTTTAGGTAGATGATAAAAGGGTGGCGGTCCGGTGCTCGCCAGTAAAAATCAAGGTAGGGGTAATTGTATTGCCCTTCAGCGTTCTTCTCGATAGACGCGAATTGGGAGAGTTCAGCCAGATAAGACTGGAGCTCGGCCCTGATCCAACACCGATGATCCGAAGAAGCGGACGCGAGCTTTATTGTCATTTTCCAGGGCCTGCCCTTAGCTCAACGACCCTGTCGGGGTAATCACTGAAAAGCCCGTCGACCCCGTAGTCGATCATTCTGAGAATGTCAGTGTTTGAATTAACGGTGTAAGCCAGAACCTTGTAACCGCGTGAGTGGGCATCTTCGACCAGTGATCGGCTGACCTCTCCTGTGTTGAAGTTAACTGACCAGGCGCCTAATCGCTCAGCCCTGTCCCACATGTCGGGTAAGAGCTTCGCGAACAATGCGCCGCGAGGATAGGCCGGGTCTGCCATTTCAAGTTCCTTGTGATTGAAGGAAGAGAGCAGGAAGTCACGGGGGGTCCATTCGGTGAGGCAATACCTGCTTAGAAGGTCGCTGACTGGTTTGGCGGTAGCGGGTCCTTTCAGCTCGACATTGATCCTGCAACGTCTATCAACCAGGTCAATCACTTCTTGCAGTGTTGGGACCGAATGTCCCCCTCCTGCGTCAAGTGCCCTTATTTCATCGAAACTGAGTTCTGAGACAAGACCCTTGCCATTAGTGGTCCGGTCGACTGATTTATCGTGAATGACAAGAAGTTCACCGTCCACATGATAAACATCCAACTCCACCCAATCGCAGCCGACATTAATGGCATGTTCAAACGAAGGCAGGGTGTTTTCAGGCAATAGTCCTTTCGCGCCGCGGTGTCCGATACACAATGTTGATGGCATTTAGTAGGTTCCTGCTTCATTGTGCATACTATACCCCGTACAATCCCGCTATGAGTTATCAGGTTCTCGCCAGGAAGTATCGCCCCGCATCATTTCAGGATCTTGAAGGACAGGAGCATGTCCTTCAGGCACTGGTTAACGCGCTAGATAATCAACGGTTGCATCACGCCTATCTATTCACCGGTACCCGGGGCGTCGGTAAAACCACCATCGCCAGAATCCTGGCCCGATGCCTTAACTGCGAATCTGGTTTGACGTCGGTACCTTGCGGTGAATGTAATACCTGTCTTGAAATATCAGAGGGACGCAGTGTAGACCTGATCGAGGTGGATGCAGCGTCACGGACAGGTGTCGATGATATGCGCGAACTGCTCGATAACGTTCAGTACATGCCGACTGTCAGCAGATTCAAGATATACCTGATCGACGAAGTCCATATGCTGTCGCGTCACAGTTTCAACGCGATGCTTAAAACCCTTGAAGAACCGCCGGAACATGTCAAGTTTCTGTTTGCGACAACCGACCCCAAGAAGCTTCCTGTGACGGTGCTTTCACGTTGTCTGCAATTCAATCTGAAGAATCTTTCGCCGGAACAGATTGTCCACCATATGGGTGTCGTTCTTGATAAGGAATCCATTGGCTATGACGAGACTGCGTTATGGCAGCTAGGTCACGCAGCGGATGGCAGCATGAGGGATGCCTTGAGTCTGGCTGACCAGGCGATCTCATTTGGCGGCAATGAAGTTAGGGATGGGTCTGTAAAATCCATGCTCGGGTCGATCGATCATCAGGAAGTCTATGACCTGATTGACGCGGTGATTGCGGAAGATGGCGCGAGGCTGCTCGAAAAAATTGCCGCGGTAGCAGAGTTTGCGCCGGATTATGCGGCGCTGCTCGATAATATTCTGGCTGTACTTCACAGGGTTGCCATTGCACAGGCTGTTCCGGATGCTGTTGATAACGCGCAGGGGGACCGAGAACTGGTCTTGGCCGCAGCGCAGCAGGTATCGGCGCAGCAGGTTCAATTGCTCTACCAGATAGGCCTGATCGGGCAACGGGATATGCCTCTTGCGCCCATGCCACGAATCGGATTCGAAATGGTGCTTCTGCGGATGATGTCTTTCACCCCGGAAGGCCCGGGTCCTGAATCGGGGCCAGATTCACGATCAAGACCAGGACCAGGATCAAGATCAGGGGCAGGTAGCGATGCTTCAAGCGAAGCACCCGCTTCCAAGGCATCACCCGTCGCAGGACTGGTCGCCGCGATCAGTGGTGATAGTGCAGTACCGAAAGCAGCAGCGCCGGTGCCTTCCACATCGATATCAGCTTCAGCTACATCTACATCTATGGCGACTTCTATGGCGACTTCTATTGCGACTTCTATTGCGACTTCGCCGGCGCTTCCTCAATCAAAAACCAGGCAGTCTGCGCCACCGCTAAAAGTCGTTAGCGAGATGGTGAAAAACGATCCTGTCGAAAAGGATCGATCAGGGAAGCGCCTGGTAGAATCGATCCCTGGGCAAGTCACCAAACCTGAAACTAAACAGGCACCTTTTGTCGCACCTCAAGAGCCTCAGCGAAACGAAGAGCCTCAGCGAGATCAAGAGCCTCAGCGAGATCAAGAGCCTCAGCGAAATAAAGAGCCTCAGCGAGACAAAGAGCCTCAGCGAGANNAAGAGCCTCAGCGAGACAAAGAGCCTCAGCGAGATCAAGAGCCTCAGCGAAACAAAGAGCCTCAGCGAGATCAAGAGCCTCAGCGAAATAAAGAGCCTCAGCGAGATCAAGAGCCTCAGCGAAACGAAGAGCCTCAGCGAAATAAAGAGCCTCAGCGAAATAAAGAGCNTCAGCGAAATAAAGAGCCTCAGCGAGATCAAGAGCCTCAGCGAAACGAAGAGCCTCAGCGAAACGAAGAGCCTCAGCGAAATAAAGAGCCTCAGCGAGATCAAGAGCCCGCTCCGGAATTTTCCCCCGCAAATTGGGCTGAGATACTTGGAGCGCTCTCACTCTCGGGGGTTGCAGCCTCTCTGGCAGCGAATTGCGAGCTCTATAGTGCAAATGATCACCAATGTGTTCTAAAGCTTAGTGAAAATCATGCCAGTCTCTGGAATAAAACCTATGAGAGTCGCATTGCAGAGGCCCTGGGCCGATTGTATGGCCAGGAAATAAAAGTATCGATCGAGGTCGGTGCGCCCAGCGTGGAAACGCCTGCTCAGGGTGCTGAGCGTGAGAAACAGCAGAGTCTCGCCCAGGCAGTTGCTGACATTCAGGGTGATCAGTACGTCCAGCAGTTAATAGAAAGTTTCAACGGCAAGCTGGATCCTAAGAGTATTGCGCCGCTCGGCAATTAATTTTAATCAGCAACGATTTATTAAGATCTATTTATTAAGATCTATTTATTAAGATCTGGGAGTAACAACGATGGCGTTAGGTGAGGGGCTGGGTGACTTGATGAAACAGGCCCAACAAATGCAGGAACGAGTTCAGAAACTGCAAGAAGACGTTGCGAAGACGGAGGTGACTGGNGAGTCAGGCGCTGGTCTGGTAAAGATTACNATGACGGGAAGGCACGATGTACGGAAGGTTAATATCGATAGTAGCCTGCTGGGTGAGGCCAAGGATGTCCTTGAAGACCTGATCGCCGCGGCCATGAATGATGCAGTTCGCCGTGCAGAGAAAAACCAGCAAGACAAAATGTCTGAATTGACAGCCGGTATTCCTCTGCCGCCTGGATTCAAGTTGCCATTCTCTTAAAATGAAAGAACAGACACTAATCGAACAGGTCATTGACGCATTTCGGTGTTTACCGGGCGTAGGGCCAAAAAGCGCGCAGCGAATGTTGCTGCACCTGTTAGAGCGGGATCGGGAAGGTGGTCGCCACCTCGCGCGGATTCTCAGCGAAGCGATAGAGAAGATTGGTCACTGCAAATCCTGTAGAAACCTGACCGAAGCCGAGTTGTGTGAAATTTGCAGTGATGGAAATAGAGGATCCACCATAATGTGCGTTGTCGAAGCGCCATCGGACGTGATCGCCATAGAGCAATCCCTCAGTTACCGCGGCCAGTACTTTGTGCTGATGGGGACTCTCTCCCCAATAGATGGGCGGGGACCTGATGAAATTGGTATTGATCACCTGATCAGGCGGTGTGGGTCAGGTATCCAGGAAATTATCCTGGCAGTGTCATCCACCGTTGAAGGGGAAGCTACTGCCCATTACATCGCTGAAGCATTAAAACCGCTGAATATAACGATCAGTCGTCTTGCACAAGGTATCCCGCTTGGCGGTGAACTTGAGTACGTCGATGGAGGCACGCTGTCTCACGCTTTTGAAGGCAGGAAAAGTATCTAAAAAAGGAATCAAGAAGTGGCACCAGAGTATCGCTATATCGACACGGATGAACAACTTCAGGAAGTTGTGGAAGCGTGTCTCGAAGTATCTGTCATCGCACTCGATACGGAGTTCGCCAGATTCAACACCTATTACCCGATAGTCGGGCTAATCCAGATATACACTGGTGCAGACTGTTTCCTGATTGATCCGTTAAGTGTTTCCAGTATCGAGCCGCTCAAAGCTGTTATGGAGGAGCGTTCGCTACTCAAGGTGCTGCACGCCTGTTCGGAAGATATGGAAGTGTTCCAATATGCTATGGGTCTGGTCCCCTCGCCGGTCTATGACACGCAAATCGCAAGTGCGGCTTTGGGCGTTGGTTTTTCAGTCGGGTATCAGGCATTGGTTGCACATTACCTGGATATCAGTCTGTCGAAAGATCAGACTCGGTCAGACTGGCTGGCAAGGCCGCTGACCACCAGTCAGCTGGATTATGCTGCACTCGACGTCATTCATTTGCTGGAGGTCTACAAGGTCCAGCTCGAAGCGCTGGAGGGTGGACCGAAGCTTGGTTGGGTCGAAGCAGAATCGCTGGGGCTCGGACAGGGTATTCCGACGGTTGCAGCGCCGGAAGACAGTTATAAAAAATTCAAAGGCTTGTGGCAATTGAACCGAATGCAATTAAACCTGCTGAAGGCTTTGTGTTCCTGGCGCGAAATCACTGCACGAAAAGAAGACATTCCCCGGAATCGGGTCGTGGACCAGAAGTCCCTGATCTTAATCGTGAAGGAAGAAATCACTGGCATGCAGGGGTTTCAGAGCGGAGCAGGCATGACTTCACGACAGGTTAGGAAATACGGCGACCAGATCCAGGTTATTCAAGCTGAAGCGAAACTGGTGTCTGAGGCGGATTGTCCTGAAATCTTTGTTCGAACCGATGCGCCAATTAACAACAAAAAACTCAAACGGTTGAAGCAGGTGGTTGAAGAACGCGCCTTGAGTCTCTCGGTCGCCCCGGAGCTGCTGACAAAACGCAGGCACCTTGAAAAGCTTATTCGATCGGAAGATGCACAGGGCCAGTATCATTTGCCGGGTGAACTAGGTGGTTGGAGAGAGTCTGTTATAGGTGAGGCTTTGCTGGCTGAGCTGTCGGAACCCGGTTCATGAAGATTGCCTGTGATGTCTATAAGAGCGTCAATAAGGAAAACTATTATTTATATGTGCTGGCGGACCAGGGTGTTGAACATATTCCAGAGGCGCTTCGGCAGCAGTTAGGACAAGTGGAAATCGCGTTGAGTCTTGAGCTGACGGAAGAAAGAAGCCTGGCTAAAGAAGATCCTGTGGTTGTCATGGCTAACCTGAAAGAGCACGGCTATCACCTGCAGTTGCCTCCTGCAGAGCATCACCACGTTTATCACAAAGATGGCTGAATTCTGGAAAGAGAAGTCCATCTTTGACATGTCAGCCCAAGAATGGGAATCCCTCTGTGATGGCTGCGCTCGCTGTTGCCTGCACAAGCTTGAAGATGAAGAATCCGAAGAGGTTCACTACACGTCAGTAGTGTGCCAGTACCTGAATGAAGACAAATGTGCCTGTACCAGATACGAGGAGAGGACAATACTTGTGCCGGATTGCATCCAGTTGACTCCCGTCGGTGCGCTCGACTACGGATGGCTACCAACTACCTGTGCATATCGGCTGGTCGCTGAAGGCAAGGACCTGGAATGGTGGCATCCCCTCGTTTCGGGTTCACCAGAGACAGTTCACGAGGCTGGAATTTCAGTTAAGGAGAAGTGCGTCTCGGAGTTGTACGTTCATCCTGATGCTATGGAAGATCACATTATTACCTGGGTGAAGCAGGACCAGGGTGAAAAAGAGTGAATGAGTTTATCGGCCATTATCAGTATTTCGTCGCGTGGGCGGTCTATATCGGTAGCGGCCTCATATTTAGCCTGTTCTGGTGGAAGCTAACGAAGCTCGTTGCACATCGAGGCTGGCGGGAATTGTTGCGTGGTATCTCGCTGGTGGTGATCTATACACCCTGGTTTACCGGTGAAGCACATGAACATCTGGCACCCGCGATGGTGGTGGTCCTTATAGACGTGTTGCTGGGTACCTCGGATAATGGGCTTGCAGGGTCTCTCGCGTTGCTGCTGGCGACCGCTGTAATGCTGGCAACGCTGATTGGGCGGCGTTTCCTTGGGGCAAGCAACCATCAGGAGGGTTGAGAAGACCTTATTCGCCGGATGGAATCGGCTGGCATAATTAATAGCCAGACGTTATATTGCCGGACTTTTATGTTGGGAAGTCGCCATTAATGAAATTTTCAAGCACATCTACTTATATCGCCACAGAAGAATTGCAGATGGCGGTCAACGCCGCAGTTGAACTAGAACGGCCGCTTCTTATCAAGGGTGAGCCCGGCACCGGTAAAACGATGCTCGCCGAGGAAATAGCCAGTTCACTTGGTATGGAATTGATTTCCTGGCATATCAAATCGACGACCAAAGCCCAGCAGGGCTTGTACGAATATGATGCGGTATCGCGATTGCGTGATTCGCAACTAGGCGACGATCGTGTACACGACATCAATAACTACATTGAAAAAGGCAAGATGTGGGAAGCCTTCACGGCAGAAAAAAAGGTGGTTCTGCTGATTGACGAGATTGACAAGGCGGACATCGAATTTCCTAATGACCTGTTGCTTGAACTTGATCGCATGGAATTCCACGTTTATGAAACCGGCGAAACAGTCAAGGCTATCCAGCGACCCGTGGTGATCATCACCAGTAATAATGAAAAAGAACTACCGGATGCGTTCCTGCGTCGTTGTTTCTTCCATTACATCCAGTTCCCGGATAGGGACACCATGAAGCGTATCGTTGATGTTCATCATCCAAAGATTAAACAGGATCTTGTGAAGGAAGCGATGGAAATTTTCTTTGATGTCAGGAAAGTGCCCGGCCTGAAGAAGAAGCCTTCGACGTCCGAGCTTATTGACTGGTTGAAATTGCTGATGGCTGATGATATCCCTGATGAAATTTTGACCAACCGTGATACCTCGAAAGCGATTCCGCCACTCTATGGCGCTTTGGTGAAAAACGAACAGGATGTACAATTGCTTGAGAGACTCGCTTTCATGAATCGAAGACAGGGCGGTGGTGCTGGCGGTAAGTAAGTACGCCGTTCCTAACGCAAATTCCAAAAGGTAACAGTCACCGATGCTGATCAACTTTTTTTTCACACTCAAAAAGGCGCGTATTCCGGTTTCCATCACGGAACTGTTGCACTTGCTTGATGTGCTCAAGGCGAGACTGGTTTACGCCGATATTGATGAGTTCTACTATCTGAGCCGTATGGCGCTGGTCAAGGATGAGCGTCACTATGACAAGTTTGATCGTGCGTTTAGTTCTTACTTTAAGGGGCTTGATGACCTGTCCAGCCTGCTTAATTCCCTGATTCCAGACGAATATCTTCGACGGGAGTTTGAGAAGAGCCTAACGCCTGAAGAGCTCGAAAAAATCAAATCACTTGGTGGGCTTGAAAAGCTGATCGAAGCTTTTAAAAAAGAAGTAGAAGAAGCGGCTCAGGGTGAAGGTAAGGAAAAAGACAAGGAAGGAAAGGGCGAAAACGGTCGTGGGGAGGAAGGTGACGACAGGAAAGGTAAGAAACGTCGTGGCAAGAAGACCTGGGACAAACGTGACTATAAGGCCTATGACGATAATGTAGAGCTAGGTACTCGTGGCATGAAGATATCTCTTCGGCGTTTGCGAAAACTTGCCAGGCAAGGTGCCGAGGACGAGTTTGATATCAACAATACCATCGACAAGACTGCCAAAAATGGCGGTATGCTTGACATCATTATGCGTCCAGAGCGACGAAATACGGTGAAGGTGCTGCTGATTTTGGATAACGGTGGCTCCATGGATGCTCACGTAAAGGTCTGTGAAGAGCTGTTTTCTGCTGCACGTTCTGAGTTCAAGTATCTTGAGACCTACTACTTCCACAACTTTATTTATGACGGTTTGTGGAAGCAAAACAATCGCCGCATGAGCGAGCGAATAGACACTTTCGATATCCTTCACAAGTATACTCATGACTACAAAGTCATCTTTGTAGGGGATGCCACTATGGCACCTTATGAAATTACCCATGCTGGTGGCTCAGTCGAACACTGGAATGAAGAGGCAGGTGCTATCTGGATGCAGAGAGTGCTGGATACCTTCGCAAAAGTTATCTGGATCAACCCAACACCCCAGGATACTTGGGAATACTCGACTTCTGTTGCGTTGACCCAGAAGCTGGTTGAAGACCAGATGTACCCGCTGACGATCTCCGGTATTGAGCAGGGGATGAACAGTCTGACGAAGTAAGCCCTGGTTCTGGGATTAGGGTTCGAAACACGGGATCAGAGTAAAAATCTCATCACCAGCGTAGTTTAACAATGCGTTGATATAGAATATTCACTAGCATTGCGATTCTCACTACTGATCGGGATGATTTTTTACTCTGACCCCATTTATCGCATGCCCCGCCCATCCTACAAAGAACTCGAAGATCAGATTGGTGAGTGTATGCTCGCCGACCGCTTTCGAATGCGCCGCGAAATCAAAAAAAAGAAGGAGCGAGGCAAGCTCGAAGGGGCGATTGAGCGATCCAGGCAACTGGTCGCGCAACGCCTGGGTAAGATGCCGCAGATTTCATATCCAGAGGCGCTTCCTGTATCCCGCTGTGCCCCTGAACTCATCAAAGCTATCCAGGAAAACCAGGTCGTCATTGTTGCAGGCGAAACCGGTTCTGGAAAGACAACACAGTTACCCAAGATTTGCCTGGAGGCGGGCAGGGGTGTATTCGGACTGATCGGCCACACCCAACCCAGGCGCGTCGCCGCTCGCACCATCGCTCACCGCTTGGCTGAAGAGCTCAGTGTCAGCGTTGGTGACGAGGTGGGCTTCCAGGTCAGGTTCCAGGATCTGAGCAAGCCCTCGACCTTGATCAAGGTGATGACTGATGGGGTGTTGCTGGCAGAAACACAAAATGATCGATTCCTCGAACGTTATGACACGATCATCATTGATGAAGCCCATGAGAGAAGCCTCAATATTGATTTCCTGTTGGGGTACCTAAAACAGATTCTACCGAAAAGACCCGATCTGAGATTAGTCATCACATCAGCGACGATTGATGTTGATCGGTTCTCAAGACACTTTAATAATGCACCTGTATTTGAGGTCAGCGGCCGAACCTTCCCGGTCGATGTTCAATATCGGCCTTTAGAGGATACTTTAAGTGACGATCAGGATGACCTGACTACTCGCGCCATAATTAATACGCTGGCAGAGATCGACTCCATGCCAAACGGAGACGTACTGATCTTTCTTCCTGGCGAAAGAGAGATACGAGAGACGGCGAGAGAGATTAAACGAAAAGGTTCAGCCGGATTTGAAGTCCTGCCACTTTATTCAAGACTCAGTATTAACGAACAGAATCGCGTATTTGAAGAGCACAAAAAAAGACGGATCATCCTGGCGACCAATGTTGCGGAAACATCGCTGACAGTACCTGGGGTTAAATATGTGATTGATCCGGGTGTAGCCAGAATTTCGCGTTATAGCTTTCGTTCCAAGGTGCAGCAGTTACCGATTGAAGCGGTGTCCCAGGCGAGTGCCAACCAGCGAAAGGGTCGTTGTGGGCGGGTGAGTGAAGGTGTCTGCTTCAGGTTATATTCGGAAGATGATTTTTTTGCCCGGCAGGAGTTCACAGAACCCGAAATACTCCGGACCAATCTAGCGTCCGTCATTCTCCAGATGCTGCAATTGAGATTAGGTGAGATCGATAGATTCCCGTTCCTTGAACAACCCAACTCAAAACAAATCAACGATGGCTTCGCACTACTTTTTGAGCTGGGCGCAGTTGATAAGGCGCGCCGCATATCGCGGTTGGGTAAGCAGCTGGCGAGATTCCCGGTTGACCTGCGGTTTGCTCGAATGCTGGTCGCGGCAGATCAGATGGGTAGTCTTGCTGAGATGCTCATTATTACCAGTGCCCTGACCATCCAGGATCCCCGGGAGCGACCGTTTGATCACCAGCAGGCTGCTGATGAGGTTCACAAGCAAAACTGGGACGAGCGCTCTGATTTTCTTGCATTCGTATCGCTGTGGCGTGATTTCGAGTTAAAACGCCAGTCTTTAGGCCAGGGTCAGTTACGCAAATATTGTAAACAGAACTTCCTGTCGTACATGCGAATGCGGGAATGGCGTGAGATGCATCGGCAACTGCTGTTGATTTGTAAGGAGCAAGGTTTCAGGGAGAGAAAGAAAGAAGCAGATTACGGTAGCGTTCACCGGGCTTTGCTAACCGGATTGCTTGGTCACATCGCAGTCAAGGCCGGTGATCATGATTACCAGGGGGCACGGAATCGAAAACAGTTCATTTTTCCGGGTTCTTCACAGTTCGCCAGAAAACCCAAATGGATACTGTCTTCAGAGCTGGTTGAAACATCCCGCCTATTCGCCAGAACAGTTGCAGAAATTGAAAGCCGTTGGATCGAACCCCTTGCAGGGCACCTGGTGGTTCGTACGCACCATGATCCGGTGTTTGATGCCGAACATGGGCTGGTGATGATTCGTGAGGAAGTTACGCTTTACGGTGTAGTGATTGTAGCCGATAGGAAAGTCGATTTTGGTTCAGTCGATTTGGGCAATGCCCGGGAGCTCTTTATTGAAAAAGCATTGGTGCAGGGGGCGCTACGCTCGCGATTGAAGTTCTTCCAGAATAACCGCCGTCTGATTCGTGACATTGAGCAAATCGAATCGAAGGCAAGGAAACGGGACATTCTGGTTGAGTCCAGGGCCTTGTTTGATTTTTATGAACATGTCCTCCCTAAAGAAGTCTGTAGCGAACTGGACCTGCGTAACTTTGTTAACGATTCACCAAAGAATGCCAAGGCAATGGAACTTACCCGGGATGAGTTGATGCGCCGGGAAGCAGAACTCTCAGAGACGCTTTATCCAAACAGGCTGGACGTCGGTGGTGCCAGTCTACCGCTGAACTATAAATTCGAGCCCGGGAACCGTGATGATGGTGTGAGCGTGGACGTTCCTCTGGTGTTGCTGGGCCAGATACCCAGAGCCCAGTTTGACTGGATAGTGCCGGGCTTGCTCGAGGAAAAGTGTCTCGCACTTATTCGATCCTTGCCAAAGTCAGTGCGGAAGAATTTTGTTCCTGCGCCTGACTATGTCAGTCGGGTTCTTGAAAACTTCGATTATGAGGGCAAGCCCCTTGTTGAGGCGCTTGCGGATCGGTTGTTCCGTCTGTCCGGGACGCGCGTTGATCCAGAGGATTTCAGGGAGTCGAACCTCGATCGACATCTTGCCTTGAATATTCGGGTTGTCGACGACAGGGGAAAACTGGTCGCGAGCGGTCGAGATTTCGATCAATTGGTAGAGCAACTCGAGGACAAAGTGAGCAGACGTCTTAAGGACCGGCAGCAACATCCTCTCGAAATTGAAGGGCTGACAGATTGGGTTTTTGACGAGCTGCCGCAGTCTATTCAGATCAGGGAAGGTGGCGTTGCCGTCACCATGTACCCTGCACTATGTGATGATCTTGATAGCGTGTCGGTGAGGTTGGTAGAGACCGAGTGGAAAGCTTTGAGTTTATCGGCTGCGGGATTGTTGCGCCTGGTCATGTTCCAGTTAAAGGACCAGAGAAAGTATCTGGGGAAGAACATTCCGGGTTTTGATCGGTTTTCGCTGTACTTTGCGACCCGGGGAAGTCGTGCGGAACTAGCGGAGAATATCGTCAAGGCGGCATTTTCGATTACCTTTGTTGAATCAATGTCGCCTGTCAGTTCCCGCCTGGGTTTCGACGAGCGCTTACTCAAGAAAACTGAGCTATTTGGTCATCTGGAACGAATCGCGAAAGTTGTAGCCCAATCATTGCAGCAGGCGCTGGCAATAGAAGATCAGCTCAAGACAATGTCCTTACGGATCACTGCGGACGATGTCAGCAGGCAGTTGGATAATCTGATACCACCCGGCTTCCCCTTTGGCATTCCTTTTGACTGGTTGCGCCAGTATCCAAGATACTTTCGAGGGATTACCCTTAGGCTGGAGAAACTGGGTGGCAACATCGAAAATGATTCAGCAGGGGTCCAGGCCGTCGGGCAGTGGTGGTCCAGATATGAACAGGCAGATGAAGAATCCAGGGAAAAACTTGAGAAATTCCGATGGATGCTTGAGGAGTATCGAATCTCTTTGTTTGCACAGTCTATCGGTACTACCATGCCGGTATCAGAGAAACGTTTAACCAAACAATGGGAATCAGTCATGGGGAAGCGCAGATGAGGCTGATGATGATGCTGCTGGCATTGGTCTTTTCGGGCGTGACGATGGCTAGCGAAGATCGGTTCGAGACGATCAATCGCAAGGTCCATGGCTTTAATGACTTCGTAGACACGAAGCTGATCAGGCCTGCAGCCAAAGCTTATAAGAAAGTATTACCCAGGCCCGTCAGATACTCTGTTCGCAATTTCTTTGGCAACCTCTCAGATGTCGGTGACATCATCAACAACGCCTTACAAGGCAAGCCGAAACAGGCGCTAAGTGATCTCGGGAGAGTGCTGGTCAACTCCAGTATTGGGATTGGTGGGCTGTTTGACCCGGCAAGTCGAATGGGGCTTGTCGACCATGATGAGGACTTTTCACAAACCCTGGCCGTGTGGGGTGTGCCGCGAGGCCCCTATATTGTTATTCCCGGAGTAGGACCGAGCGATACTCGGGATATCTTTGGTCGCCTGGGTAATCACAGGATGGATCCGCTGCGTTATTACTACCCTGTGGCACACCGCAATAGCCTGGCGACTTTCAGGTTGCTGGGTGTTCGCGCCAAGCTGTTAGCCGTTGATGGCGTGGTGTTTGGTGACAAATATATCTTTTATCGAGATGCCTACTTGCAACGTCGTGAATTTCTTGAGAAGGATGGCCAGGTGGATGATCCGTTTGGTGATGAGTTCTGAAGGCGTATGTTTCCTGAAGGCTATGTTTCCTGA
>JGI26262J51727_1000259_pt1 | contig 30044 bp, 24 predicted proteins | sample SaaInlV_150m_DNA_3_FD_51727 | JGI IMG/M metagenome (IMG submission 51727)
TATTGGAATGAATCTATGCATATCAGCATATAAGTTGATAGATTTTATAACCTCTTTTTTATACACTTTAATTCCACAATTAAAATCATTAAGATTAATTCTAGAAAAAATTCTTGCTACAAAATTAAAAAATGAGGAGGGGATCCTTTTTAAAAAAAATGAATCATATCTTTTCTTTTTCCAACCTGAAATCATATCAAGATTTGAATTAATAAGTTTATTAATCATTATAGGAATTTCTTCAGGTGAATCTTGAAGATCCGCATCAAGAGTAGCAACATATTCTCCTTTTGCCTCAGAAAATCCAACTCTTAAAGCTTGTGATTTACCATAATTTCTAGTAAATGAAATGCCCTTCACATTATTATTAGTATTGGCCAATTCTTCAATTATTTTCCAAGATGAGTCATCACTTCCATCATCAATGTATATAATTTCAATTTCTAATTCCAAATTTTCAAAAGATTTAAAAATCCATGAATTGAGCTCCTTCAGAGAATCAGACTCATTTAATAGGGGTATAATAATTGAAACATCCATATAATTTACTATGCTGTCCTATTTTTTTTGACAGCTAATCCAGTAAGTAATGAAATAAGACTACCAAAAAATAGTGAAACAGTTATTCCAATTGCAGAAGAAAGAAATGGATTTGCAAAAAATTCAAAAGCACCTTCAATTCCCTCTATCATTTCATCAGTAAGCTCTGGATTTTGATCAATTGCCTGATTTATTGCATACTGCATAGCCTTACTCATAGTCTCAGGATCTAATACATATCCTTGAAATAGACCATATAGAATTCCTATTGAAGATCCAAGTGCGACTATTCCAATACCTATTTTCATTCCTTCTCCTAGACTTATAAATCCTTCATTTGCTTGTTTATAAGCTAGCTGCCCAAAAACTATAGATCCAGCCATTATTAATAACCCTGTCCATTGTTGAATTGAAGAGTTTTGATAATGCATGTCCATTATAAATAACATTAATGAAAATGCAACGGATAGTCCACCCATAATTATACCGTAGTTTAATACTGTAGACTTAATAGTACCTTTAGATTCTAACATTTTGTTTGTATTAATTTGTTTCAAGTAAAATTAAGCAATTATAATGACAGGATATATGAAAAAAATTTTAAATTTGCACTCACTTTAAAATTATGAAGAGTAATACACATCCTGATAACTATAGATTAGTAGCCTTCAAAGATATGTCTAATAATGATATGTTTATTACAAAATCTACTGTTGAAACAAAGGAAACTACAAAGATAGATGGTGTTGAATATCCTCTTTTTAAGCTTGAAATTTCTAGAACATCTCATCCTTATTATACTGGTAAGTCTAAACTTGTAGATACAGCTGGTAGGGTAGATAAGTTTAGAAGTAAATATGCAAACTTTAATCAAGCTCCAAAGTCAGAATCTAGCGAACCTGTCGAGGATGTGAAAGCTGATCAAGTAATGGAAACTCCTGCTGTTGAGGAAACTCCTGTTGTTGAGGAAGCTCCTGTTGTTGAGGAAACTCCTGCTGCTGAGGAAACTCCTGTTGTTGAGGAAACTCCTGCTGCTGAGGAAACTCCTGTTGTTGAGGAAACTCCTGCTGCTGAGGAAACTCCTGTTGTTGAGGAANCTCCTGTTGTTGAGGAAACTCCTGCTGCTGAGGAAACTCCTGTTGTTGAGGAAGCTCCTGCTGAATCTAACGATTCTGATCCTTCATAGATAATTCTCAAGTTTTGTCAACATCTAAAGTTACTATTGAATCTAAAAGAAAGATTTCTACCGTTTCAATTCATACGTTAGGTTGTAAACTAAATTTCTCTGAGTCTTCCTATATTTCAAAGTCTCTTGAAGACAATGATTTCAAAATTGTAGAATTTAATGAATATGCAGATGTGTATATAATTAATACATGTTCGGTAACAGAAAATGCAGATAATAAGTTTAAACATTTTGTGAAACAAGCTCTAAAAATAAACCCAGAGGCTTTTATAGCTGCTATAGGATGTTACGCTCAACTTAAACCCAAAGAGTTATTATCCGTTAATGGTGTTGATTTAGTTTTAGGGGCTGCTGATAAGTTTAATCTATTGGATTATTTAAAAAATATTGATAATGATTATTCAAATAAAATTCATTCATGTAATATTAATGAAGTAAACTTTTTTAATGAAAGCTACTCTTTAAATCATAGGACTAGAGCATTTTTAAAAGTTCAAGACGGATGTGATTATAAATGTAGTTTTTGTACTATACCTTTAGCTAGAGGTAAATCAAGAAGTAATACAATATCAAATGTTGTATCTAATGTTTATAAAATTGCCTCTCAAGATGTAAAAGAGATTGTGCTGACAGGAATAAATCTTGGAGATTTTGGAAAAACTGTTAATAAAACTAATGATTCCAATTTCTTTGATCTTGTTAAAGAGTTAGACAAATTAGATCTTGATTTGAGATTTAGAATATCTTCAATAGAGCCAAATTTATTAAGTGATGAGATAATAGAATTTATCAGCACTAGTAAAAAGTTTGTTCATCACTTTCACATTCCTTTGCAAAGTGGAAGTGATACTATCTTAAAGTCAATGAGAAGAAGATATGATAGTAAATTATATGAGAGTAGAATAAATAAAATTAACAAGTTAATGCCTGATGCATGTATTGGTGTTGATGTAATTGTTGGATTTCCTGGTGAAGATGATGATAAGTTTTTAGAGAGCTTGAGTTTTTTGGAAAAGTTAGATATTTCTTATTTACACGTTTTTACATATTCAGAGAGGGACAATACTCATGCTATTACTTTACCAAAAATAGTTCAATCAAATATTAGATCTAAAAGAAGCAAACTATTAAGAATTTTGTCTAGTAGGAAAAAAGCAGACTTTTACAAAAGAAACATAGGTAGTACTCATAATGTATTGTTTGAGTCTGAAGTTAAAAACGGATTTATTGAAGGATTTTCACCAAACTATATTCGTTTTAGAAGAAAATGGGATTCGAGTCTAGCTGGATCTCTAGTTGAATCAAAATTTATGGAAATTGATTCTCAGGGTTTTGCAATTTAATATTTAATTACAATTTAATTCCTACAGGGAGTAAATGTTTAAAAGCTTTATTTTTTCTAACAAAACCTGCTATTCTAGGTGAAGTGGGAACAACTCTTAAGTTTTTGCTTTCAATAAATTCAAGTACCTTAATTATAAAGTCTTCTTCAAAAGATTTCTCACTAACAGTATCTGGTATATGAATTTTAGTTAAGAATATCTTTCTTTCTTGTTCAGCGTATTCTATCCTAGCTAATGAGTCTGAAATCTTGACTTCAAATTGTCTTAAAAACTCATTATTTTCAATTACTATTTGATTCATAAATAAAAAAGCTGAATTGCAAAGATAAAAAAAAATCTATTGAGGATAAAAAAACTTGATACTAAATTCTTTTCATCTGTTCCTGCATCAATTTAATTTGAGCAGTCAACATATTGTGGGTGTCATGAGCTTTTGCTTCACTTAGAAGTCCTTGAGCTTCTCTTTTTCTTCTTTTTTGCATCATAATTCCTGCAAGGCTTAGTTTTGCCATTGCAATGTCATGCTTCATGCTAAGACCAAGTTTTAGAGATTCACGAAAATGTTTTTCTGCAATTGTTAGGTTCTTCTGTGATTGGATTAATCCATGCAGATAATAATAGAAACCTTGTTGTTTCTGCACTAATGCTGATTTAGGATTCTTTATAAATTTAAGAATTCTTTCAGTTCTATCAAAATTCTGCTTTCTTAGACTCAGAAATGCAAAAATTAAAACTTCATTTTTAAAATATAGTACAATTAATAGTATTGATAGAATAATTAAAAATATTCCATTACCTATAAAAGTTTCTGTAATTTGATAAACTCCATATCCTAGGAGTAATATCGAAGCTATAAGCTTAATTATTTTTGGTATCATATATGTTGCAAATTTACAATTTAAAAATATTTATATGAAGTTGATTAAAAAGATATTATATTTGCCACCGATTAAATAGACAATTGTGAAAAGGACGTATCAACCATCTAAGAGAAAAAGAAGAAATAAGCACGGCTTTATGGACAGAATGTCATCAGCCAATGGACGAAGAGTGCTTGCAGGAAGAAGAGCAAAAGGTAGAAAAAAATTATCTGTTTCTGATGAATCTCGTCACAAGAAATAATTTTTAATAACTTTTTAAAGATGGTGCTTTTACAGCACCTTTTTTTTTATATTTTAGTGTGATTTATGCCTAAGGATAAAAATATTAAATCAATTCTAATAATTGGTTCAGGACCTATAATAATTGGTCAAGCCTGCGAATTTGATTATTCAGGATCTCAAGCTTTAAGATCTCTTCGAGAAGATGGCATCAAAACAGTTTTAATAAATTCAAATCCTGCTACTATTATGACTGATCCATCAATGGCAGATCATATTTATCTAAAACCACTTACCATTAAATCTATTTCTGAAATTCTTGAAATTCATAGTGATATAGATGCAGTATTACCAACAATGGGAGGGCAAACTGCATTAAATCTTTGTATAGAAGCTCAGGAAAAAGAAATTTGGTCAAAACATTCTGTTGAAATCATAGGTGTAGATATAGATGCAATTGAAATAACAGAGGATAGAGAGAAATTTAGAACATTATTAAATGAAATTAATATTCCTGTTGCTCCTGCTGAGAGTGCTTCTTCATTTTTAAAAGGTAAAGAAATAGCTCAAAAGTTTGGTTTTCCACTTGTAATTAGACCATCATTTACTTTGGGAGGTACAGGTGCTTCTATAGTTTTTGAAGAGGACAAATTTAATGATCTTTTAACTAGAGGTCTAGAATCATCTCCTATACATGAAGTACTTATAGATAAAGCTCTAATGGGATGGAAGGAATATGAACTAGAATTGCTTCGTGATAAGAATAATAATATTGTAATTATTTGTACAATAGAGAATATGGATCCAATGGGTATTCATACTGGAGACTCTATAACAGTTGCTCCTGCTATGACTTTATCTGATACTACTTATCAGAAAATGAGAGACATGGCAATTAAGATGATGAAAAGTATAGGAGACTTTGCAGGAGGGTGTAATGTTCAATTTGCTGTTAGTCCAGATGAAAATGAAGATATAATAGCAATTGAAATAAATCCTAGAGTTTCCAGATCCTCTGCCTTAGCATCTAAGGCTTCTGGATATCCTATTGCAAAAATTGCTGCAAAATTAGCTCTTGGCTATACATTAGATGAATTAAGTAATCAGATCACAAAATCTACCTCTGCTTTATTTGAACCTACACTGGACTATGTTATTGTAAAAATTCCAAGATGGAACTTTGATAAGTTTGAGGGATCTGATAGAACTCTTGGTTTGCAGATGAAATCAGTAGGAGAGGTAATGGGAATTGGAAGATCATTTCAAGAAGCTCTTCATAAAGCTACTCAGTCACTTGAAATTAAAAGAAATGGACTTGGAGCAGATGGAAAGGGTTATAAAGATTACAACACAATCATAAATAAACTAAAGAATGCAAGTTGGGATAGAGTCTTTGTCATATATGATGCTATTCAAGCTGGAATTTCAATAGAAATGATTCATGAAATAACAAAAATTGATATCTGGTTCTTAAAGCAATATGAAGAACTTTATCAATTAGAAAAAGAAATTTCTAATCTTAAAATTGATAATATTGAATATGATATCCTTTTTGAGGCAAAACAAAAAGGATTTGCTGACAGACAAATAGCATATATGTTAAATTGTCTAGAGAGTCAAGTTTATAAAAAAAGAGATGAATTAGGAATTAAAAGAATCTATAAACTAGTAGATACATGTTCTGCTGAATTTCCGGCGCAAACCCCATATTATTATTCGACTTTTGAAGAAAAAATCAAGACAAAAGATAATTATGAGTTCTCTGAAAATGAAAGTATAGTATCAGAAAAGAAAAAAATTGTGGTATTAGGATCTGGTCCAAATAGGATCGGACAAGGAATTGAATTTGACTATTGCTGTGTCCATGGTGTCCTTGCAGCTAGTGAATGTGGGTATGAGACTATAATGATCAATTGTAATCCTGAAACCGTTTCTACTGACTTTGATATATCTGATAAGCTTTATTTTGAACCTGTTTTTTGGGAACATATTTATGACATAATAAGACATGAAAATCCCTTAGGAGTTATTGTACAACTTGGAGGTCAAACTGCATTGAAACTTGCAGAAAAATTAGATCGATATAATATTAAAATTATTGGCACTGAATATAAATCACTTGACTTGGCAGAGGACCGAGGAAGCTTTTCAAATTTATTGAAGGAGAATAAAATACCTTATCCTGACTTTGGTGTTGCTTCAAGTGCAAATGAAGCAGTAGAGTTATCTTCAAAATTAAATTTTCCTATTTTAATTAGACCTTCATATGTTCTTGGTGGGCAAGGAATGAAAATTGTAATCAATGAAGAAGAATTAGTAGAACATGTAGAAGATCTTTTATCTAAAATACCTAATAATAAACTTTTACTTGATAATTATCTCGATGGAGCTATTGAAGCCGAGGCTGATGCAATTTGTGATGGTGAGGATGTTTATATAATTGGTATTATGGAGCATATTGAGCCATGTGGTATTCATTCAGGTGATTCAAATGCAACACTTCCTGTTTTTAATTTGGGTGAATTAATAGTTCAACAAATAAAAGATCACACTAAAAAAATTGCTAAAGCTTTAAATACTATTGGTTTAATCAATATACAATTTGCTATTAAATATGAAAAGGTATTTATAATTGAAGCTAATCCAAGAGCTTCAAGAACTGTACCTTTTATATCAAAGGCTTACGGGGAGCCTTATGTTAACTATGCTACTAAAGTAATGCTTGGAGAGAATATGTTAAAAGATTTTGATTTTAATCCTAAATTAGAAGGATATGCAATTAAACAACCCGTGTTTTCTTTCAATAAATTTCCTGATGTAAACAAACAACTTGGACCTGAGATGAAAAGTACTGGTGAAAGTATTCTTTTTATAGATGACTTAAATGATGAGTCTTTCTTTGAACTTTATTCAAGAAGAAAAATGTACTTAACTAAATAATTATTCAATTATTTTATCGTCAATAATAATTCGTTGGAAAAACTCCTCATTAGGTTTTTCTATTTCCTTATAATTATTAGTGCTAATACTTGATGAAGTATTTCCCATTATTTGATCAATAGCAATTTTTAAAAGAGGTTCCTCAGAATCACCTAGTACACCAGGATTCAATAAAGATTCTTTAATAAATATATCTGGTTCAAGACCATTTGGAAAATCTGTATATCCAGCAACATTTCCAATTTTAAGAACTATAGGTTGCATTGCATACATATGATTAGGATTTTTATCTTTTGATTCATTTATATAATCATAAACAGTAATAGATCCTTGATTTTTACCGACTGTAAAATCTCCAATGTGTATAACATCTATATATGGATCTAGACCATTTATCAATAACTCACTTGCAGATGCAGTTCTCGCAGAAGTTAGAACAAAGACTCTATTTAGATTTAGAGACGCTATTGACTGATTATTTTCTAGTTTATTAGTAAACTTATTTAAAAGTGATTCTGGACTATTTTCATTCCAATAATTCATGAGTTTAGAATTCCACCTTTCTTTTGCAAAAACCTGATTGTTAAATTGACCAGTAATCATTGAAGCTAGATTTATTGAAGTTGATATTCTTCCGCCAGGATTGTATCTTAAATCAATTACAAGCTCTTCAGCTCCATTAGATAAGAAATTTGAAAAAACATCATTAAGTTCAGAATTATAATCTTTGTTTTCTGATTCAACAAGCCCAAGAAACTGGTTATACATTAGATAAGCAATTTTTTTACCACCACTATCTATAACTTTGGATATATGTACAGGATTTTTAACAATTCTTGATTTTACAAGAGTTAAATTCTCTTGTCCCGGGATTATATTAGCACACTCATTATTTACATTGTAACTAAGTTCAGAGAATTTAATTGAGTAAGTATTGTTTTCATTATTAAAGAGAAGATCTCTGTAATTGTCTCTAGTAAGTTTAGTACCATTTATTTCACTAAATATCATACCTCTTTTAATACCCTTAGACTCTGCATCAGAATTTTTATGAACATATCTAACAAAGCCAAATATATTTTGATCATTACACTCAACGTAAAGACCAAACTCCATACCATCAGAGTTGTCTATACCTTGAAGCATATTCTGAAGTTCAATGTAATCATCTACAATCCAACTAAAATTATCATCTGGATGTAATAGTGAATTAAAGAATGATTCTGGATTCGAATTTTGACTAAGATAATATGCATAATCAGATTCATTTTCTGATTTACTGTCTGATAAATTAACAACACTTTCTTGCCAATAGTAGTATTGATTTAGGCCTTGCCAAATAAAGTCACTAATTTCAAGATCTGTTTCAAGTCTAATTATATTAGGATCATCATCATCATTTTTTTTACAACTACTAAAGATGACTATACTTGCTAAAAGTAAAAAATTGATTTTTTTCATTAACATAAAAGTAAAACTATATTCCGGTGTAATTGTAGGGTGAGATTTGTTTTAACTCATTTTTAATACTATTATCAACATCAAGTTTATCAATAAATTCATGCAAAGACTTTTTATCAACCTTTTCATTGCTTCTAGTAAGTTCCTTCATTATTTCATATGGATTACTATATCCTTCACGTCTTAAAATTGTCTGAATTGCCTCTGAAACTACAATCCAATTATCTTCAATATCTTTATTAATCTTTACTTCANTAACATAGATTTTTTTTAATCCTTTNAGTANAGATTCAAAAGAAATGAGTGTATGACCAAAAGGAACTCCGATATTCCTTAAAACTGTACTATCGGATAGATCTCTTTGTAGCCTTGATTTAGTTAGTTTATTTGAAAAAAAATAAAATGTTGAATTAGCTAAACCTAAATTTCCTTCAGAATTTTCAAAATCAATAGGATTTACCTTGTGAGGCATAGCAGATGAACCAACTTCATCTTTAATAATTTTTTGTTTAAAGTAGTCATTTGAGATATATGTCCAAATATCTACACACATGTCTAAAAGAATATTGTTAATTCTTCTACAATTGTCACATAAAGCAGCAAAGGAATCATAATGCTCAATTTGTGTTGTTGGGAATGANTAGTTTAATTCCAATTCTTTTTCAATAAAATTTTCTCCAAATTTTTTCCAATCAATATTGGGATAAGCCACTTTATGAGCATTGAAGTTTCCAACGGCACCAGCAAATTTTGCAGAATTGGGTATACTTTTTAAAGATTTTATTTGTTCATTTATCCTAGTCCAAAATACTTTAAATTCTTTTCCAAGTTTAGTTGGTGATGCGGGTTGACCATGAGTTCTAGCAATTATTGTAACATCTTTGAGCTCTTGACATTTGTCATCAATTGCATTAAGCACTTTTTGAATTTTTGGCATGTAAACATTATTAATAAAATCTTTTATAGATAATGGAATGGCTGAATTGTTAACATCCTGAGATGTAAGACCAAAATGTATGAATTCCTTGAATTCACTAATACCTAGAGTTTCAAATTTCTGTTTTATAAAATATTCAACTGCTTTGACATCATGATTTGTAATTTTTTCAATTTTTTTTATTTCAATTGCATCTTTATTTGAGAAATCAATATATATTTTTCTTAGTTCATCAAATTTATTAGGATTGAAATTATTTAATTGTGGTATTCCTAGNTTACAGAGAGAAATAAAATATTCAATCTCAACTTTTAATCTATAAAAAATTAATGCTCTTTCACTAAAATAGTCACTTAAAACTTCTGTTTTCTCAAAATATCTTCCATCTATAGGAGATATTGAATTTAAATTGAACTCATTCATTGTGTAAAGATAAGCTAACTGGACAGTATATTAAAATTCAAGTAACTTGTATTCATCATAACATTCACTAATAGCCTCCATTATTTGTAGGTCATTTGCTTGTTGAATAAAAGTGTCTGAGAAATTACAATTTCTTAGAATTTCATCAATGTCAACTCGATTAACTCCTANAAGCTGAACTAGAACTTCTCGATCAAATTTTATTGATAATAAATTTTTAATCTCTTCATCTTCTCGCATCAATCTTAGTTTATCCATTCTTGCAGATTTTTTCTTGAAGAGATTATTAAGAAAATCAGCAGGATTGAAGATTGCACCAATTATTTTAGATATTCCAGATCTTGATCTTCTGCCTGCTTCATAACCAAGATTTGGTAGGCCTACAATTTTATATCTGGCAGAAGTGTTCACAGGTGCATTTTTAACATCTATTTCTAGATAGCCAGTTAGTTGGTATGGTTTAACTATAATTTCTTCTAAAGCAAATGCAAGTTCAGTAATTTCAATTGTGTTGTCATCAAACCTAATTAAATCATTTGTGACAATAACTTTCANTGATTTATATCCTATATATGAAAAATATAATGTGTCATTTACATTTGCCTTAACTTCAAACTCACCTTTACTATTACTAATAGTTCCTTTTACTTTAGTCAGATTAAGAACATGGACATTCTGAAGAATAGACTTACTAGTCTCGCTTTGAATTTTTCCTTTAACAGTTTCAGTCTGTTCTTGAGAGAAAGTTAAAGTTGAAATGGTTAATGTGATAAATATTATTATCTTTTTCATCAGGCTGATTGCTAAATTAGAAAGAATATATTATAATTAACCATGAATTACTATGCAGATGTAATACTTCCTCTTCCTCTTCAGGGAACATTCACATATGAATTAACTAAAAAACAATATGATATATTAAGAATTGGACATAGAATAGCTGTTAGTTTTGGTAAAAGAAAAGTCTATACAGGAGTAATTAAAGAGATCCATAATAAAAAGCCAAAACTATATGAAACCAAGTCAATAGAATTCATATATGATAAAGATGAACTTGTTTCAGAATTACAAATTGATTTTTGGAGTTGGGTGTCAAAGTATTATTTTACTCCACTTGGTGATGTTTTGAAAGCTGCTGTCCCTTCAACATTTCTTTTAGAAAGTGATACCATCATCATTAAAAAAGAAATTGATAGAAGTGAAATTGATGAGATGACAGATGATGAATATCTAATATATGAAGCTCTTGATTTCAAGAATCTANAAATTAATGAAGTTTCAGATGTTATTGATAAAAAACACACATATTCTGTTATTCAAAAAATGATTTTGAAAGGTTTCATAGAATTAAATTTTGAAATTAATGAAAAGTATAAACCAAAACTTTTGAATGTTATTTACCTGAATAAAGANTTATTAAATAATAAAAAAATTAAAAATTCTCTTGAACTTTTAAATAGATCTCCAAAACAAAAAGAAGTTATANTTCAGATTATAAGTCATATTAAATCGCAAGAATATTTAATTCATAAAGATTTAAAAAATATGATTAAATTTTCAGATAGCACATTAAAAAGTTTAGAGCAAAAAGGATTCATAACTATTAGAAAGATTAAAGTTGATAGAAATGACAGTAAAGAAGAAGATTATTTAAAAACAAATAAATTATCACAATCTCAAACAAATGCATTAAACAAAGTTAAGAGTCAGCTTGATGATAAAGATGTCATATTGCTTGAAGGTGTTACTTCCTCTGGAAAAACTGAAATATATANTAAAATTATTGAATATTATCTTGAAAAGGATCTGCAAGTTCTATATCTGTTGCCTGAAATATCATTAACTACTCAAATAATACAAAAACTAAAAATACATTTTGGAAATAAAATCTCCGTTTTCCACTCTAGATATTCATTAAATGAAAGAACAGAAGTATGGGAGAATATTAAAAAAAATAAAAAGAAGTCAAGACTAGTTGTAGGAGCAAGATCATCTATTTTTCTCCCTTTTAAAAATCTAGGATTAATAATTGTTGATGAAGAACATGAGATTTCATATAAACAACAAGAACCTTCTCCAAGATACAATGCAAGAGATTCAGCCATATACCTTTCTAAACTAAATAATTCTAAAGTTATTTTAGGATCAGCAACACCATCTATAGAGTCATCTTTTAATGCAAAAAAGGATAAGTATGGATATGTAAAATTAAATGAAAGATATGGTAATATTGAAATGCCAAATATCTTCACGATTGATATGAAGAATGAATTAAAGCATGAATTTAGTTCGATTTTTTCTTTAAAATTAGTTGATGAAATAGATAAAACAATTAAAGAGGGAAAGCAGGTAATTTTATTTAGAAATAGAAGAGGATATTCACCTCAGTGGCTTTGTAATTCATGTGGACAAAATGTAATGTGTGATAATTGTGATGTTAGTTTAACCTATCATCTATCCTCAAATATTTTAAAATGTCATTATTGTGGATTTTCGTCAAAAGCAGAAAAAAAATGTTCTACTTGTGGATTTGACTCAATGATATATAAGGGAGATGGAACTCAACAAATTGAGGAAATAATAAAAGAAATATTTCCAGATGTAAGAAGCAAAAGAATGGATTGGGACTCTACTAGAGGCAAATGGTCATTTGATAATATAATTAATTCTTTTGCAAATCATGAAGTAGATATACTAATTGGTACCCAGATGATAACTAAGGGACTTGATTTTAAAAATGTTAATCTAGTGGGAGTTTTAAATACAGATCACTTTTTGAATTTCCCTGATTTTAGAGCTCATGAAAAAGCTTTTCAAGTTTTAACCCAGGTTGCAGGTAGATCTGGAAGATCTGGAGAAAGAGGTAAAGTATTTCTACAAACATACCAACCAGATCATCCAATAATTAAAAATGTAATCAATAATGATTACAATAAAATGTATAATAATCAACTTATTGAAAGAAAAGATTACAATTATCCTCCTTTTGTTAGATTGATTAGGATCACTTTAAAAGATAAGAGTTACGAAAAGTTAAATAGTTCATCTGATTGGCTAAACAAAGTAATTAGAGATAATTATAGTGGAATAGTGCTTGGTCCTGTATATCCTGAAATATCTAGAATTAAGAATAAATATCATAAGGAATTTCTAATAAAATTGAGAGATTTAAGCGAGCTTAATAACTTTAGAAATATATTTCAATCAATTTTAAAAAGCTTTGATTCAATATCTAAATACAGGAGTGTAAGAATCACTGTAGATGTTGACCCAATATAGCTTTTACTTTACTTAAAATAAATTTGGCAGATTATATTTAATAACCTAATTTTGCGGCCTAAGATTTTAAGATGAAAAACTACGAAACGGTATTTATTTTAAACCCAGCTCTATCTGAAGAGCAAGTTCAAAAGTCTGTTGACAAATATGAAAAATATTTAAAGTCTAACGGAGCTAAAATAATCAGTAAAGAAATCTGGGGTTTAAAAAAGTTAGCCTANACTATTGAAAATAAAAATAGTGGATTTTATAATCTTTTAGAATATACAGCTCCTGCTGATGTTGTTTCATCTATAGAACTTGATTTTACTAGAGATGAAACTATAATGAGATACTTAACTGTAACTCTTGACAAACACGCTATTGCATGGGCAGAAAAAAGAAGAAATAGAGGTGTAAAAAAATCAAGTACAAAAAAATCAAGTGCAAAAAAAGCTAGTTAATTATGGCAGGTATTGAAGAACAATCGAAAATTAAAAATGAAGGTGAGATTAGATATCTATCCCCTTTAGATATTAATACTTCAAAGGCTAAGAAGTATTGTATGTTTAGAAGGTCAGGAATCAAATATGTAGATTATAAAGATCCAGATTTTTTAGGCAGATTTATCAATGAGCAAGGTAAAATTTTACCAAGAAGATTAACAGGTACATCATTAAAATATCAAAGAAAAGTTGCTGTAGCTGTTAAAAGAGCAAGGCATCTTGGATTACTTCCATATGTTGGAGACTTATTAAAATAATTATGGATATTATACTAAAAGAAAACGTAGCTAATGTAGGCTTCAAAGATGAAGTAGTTTCAGTAAAAGCTGGATACGGTAGAAACTTTTTAATTCCTTCTGGTAAAGCAATTCTTGCTACTGAATCTGCAAAAAAAGTTTTAGCTGAAAATCTTAAACAAAAAGCTTTTAAAGAAAAATCAATAATAGATGAAGCTGAAAAACTAGCTTCTAAAATATCTAAATTAGAACTTCAAATACTTGCTAAAGTTGGTCCTGACGGTAAACTTTTTGGTTCAATTTCTAATACAGATGTTGCTAAGAGTCTTCTTACAAAGAAAATTGAAGTTGGAAAAGAAAATATTTCTATTCCAGGTAAATCAATTAAAAGAATTGGTAAATATCAAGCCAGTATAAGATTACATAGAGAAGTTTCTACTCAATTAAATTTTGAGCTTCAGGCTGAAAAGAAATAATTTCATAACTTTATTGTTCACTCTGATTATCAAATAAATTTTTGATGTCTCAAAAACTTAACACACCTAAGGGTACAAGGGATTTTTCTTCTTTTGAATTAAAAAAAAGAGACTATCTATTAAATATTTTAAAAAACTGTTTTAAAACATTTAATTTTGAAGAAATTCAGACACCTTCATTTGAAAATTTAACAACTCTTACTGGTAAGTATGGTGATGAAGAAGATAACTTAATATTTAAAATCCTTTCTTCTGGTGATAAAATTAAAAAGGCTGACACTGAGTCACTTAAAGAAAATAAACTTACAAAATTTTCAAATTCATTATCTGACAAGGCTTTAAGGTATGATTTAACTGTTCCGTTATCCAGGTTTGTTTCTCAAAATTTAAATAATTTATCATTCCCTTTTAAAAGGTTTCAAACTCAATTAGTATGGCGAGCTGAGAGACCACAACGAGGCAGATATAGGGAGTTTCTTCAGTGTGATGTAGATATAATAGGTGAATCTAATTTTTTAGATGAGGTAGAGTGTATAAAAGTATATGACACTGTCTTTAAAAGATTACGTATGCCAAAAGTTAATCTTAGGATAAATAATAGACAAATCTTAGAGGGAATATCTCAATTAATGAATTTAGATAGTGTTAACCAAATTTCATCTGTTCTTGATAAGAGTGATAAAATAGGTGTTGAAGGAGTGATAAATGAATTAAAAAAAAGAAACCTTCCAGATAGTGCTATTGATCAATTAATCTTTTTCCTTGATCTTAATGGGTCTAATGAGGAAAAAATAAAAAACTTAAGAAATAAATTTAGTTTAAATAAAATTTCAACTGATGGAATTGATTTACTAGAAAAAATAATTAACACTTCCCAAAAATTTAATTTAAATAATGTTGAATTAATCTTTGATTTGTCTCTTGCAAGAGGTCTTAGTTACTATACAGGAACTATTATTGAAGTTTCATCTCCGGAAGAATTTAATATTGGATCCATAGGAGGTGGTGGTAGATATGATAATTTAATTCAAAAAAACAANCCAAGATTAAGTGGTTTTGGGATATCTTTTGGCTTTGATAGAATATCTTTAATACTAGATGAATTAAACTTATTTCCTAGTGAATTAGATTCCTCAAAATCCTTTTTATTTCTGAATTTTGGTATAGAAAAAACACACAATCTTCTAGTTTTTATTGATGAATTAAGAGAAAAAAATATTAGATGCGAGCTATATCCTTCTGATAATAAAATAAAAAAACAGATGGATTATGCTAACCAAAGAGGAATTGACTATGTTGTATTGATTGGTGAAGAGGAGTTAAATAAAAATATTTTTAAATTAAAAGATATGTCAAGTGGTAAAGAATCCTCTTTTGATTTAAATAATATTGTTTCCGAGTTAGAAAAGCTTAGTTAAAGTGATTAAACCATTTTTTGAATGGTCTTTCAATCAAACTAATGAATTTTGNATTTTGAATCTCATCTACATCTGTGTCTATCCCATAAATAATCTCATTTTTACTTAATTCCATATAAGTTCCAAAAAGTCTATCCCATAAAGAAAAAATATTTCCATAATTAGAATCAGTGTATGGTAATTCAAAGTGATGGTGCACTTTATGCATATTAGGTGATACTATTATATAACTCAAAGCTTTATCAACTTTTTCTGAAATTTGAATATTAGCATGATTAAATTGAGAAAGTATAACTGATAGTGATTGATACATTAAAACTAATCCAATAGGTGCACCTGAAATAAATATTCCTATAAGTGTAAATGTAAACCTAATAATGCTTTCAAATGGGTGATGTCTATTTGCTGTAGTTGTATCTACTTTTTGATCTGTATGATGAACAATATGAATATACCATAATAGTTTTACTTTATGTTGAACTAAATGAGGAAGGTAAGCACCAACTAAATCAAGTATTAATATTCCAACTATAATGCTTAGTAAGGGAGATGAGTTTAAAAAATGTATTATACCAAAATTGTTTTCATTAGTCCAATCTGAAGCAGATAATAGCAAGAAGGCTAGAAAAAAATTTATAATAATAGAAGTTATNGTTAAAAGAAAATTTGGAATGGAATGTTTCCATTTCTTGTAATCAAGAAGTTTAAAAGGAACTATGCCTTCGATTATCCAAAATAAAGTAATACCAGAAACCATTATTAATCCTCTGTTAACAGAAGAAATATTCTCAAACAGTAATAATAGGTTTTCCATATTAATTATCTTCAGAACCGTCTCGGTTAGGAACTCTTAAACTAGGCCATTTACCTCTTTCACCTGTCATTGGATTTATTGGAAGAACTCTTCTATCTCTCGGCATTAATTCATCTTCTTCACTAGCTAGATATGTAAGAATAGCAACAAGAATTGCATTATCTCTTACATCATCAAAAATTATTTTATCATAGGTATCTCTATTTGTATGCCAAGTGTAAAAGTATTTACTTTTACCACCGTAAGAAAAATCAAGAGATGTTAAGTTAAAACCTGGTACGCCTGAAGAAACAAAATTTCTCCAATCTGATGATCCTCCAGCCCTAACCATTACACCATTAGATTCCTTCTGAAATAAAGGTATAGGAACACCAGGGAAATCAGTTTCAATTTCATCACTTATTTCAGATGGAACATATTTTAACCAATCACCCATAAATCTGTAAGCTTCAGTAAATCCATGACCACTTATTTGAACTGTTCTACCTGTACCATTATCTTGATTGAAAAGAGCTTGAAGGTTTTTTACTATTTCTGGATTGTCTTCCACAAATGCACTAGATCCATTTAAACCTTGTTCTTCTGCACCCCAATGACCAGCGATAATTGTTCTTTTAGGGTTAGGATAAATCTTTTTCAAAATTCTCATAGCTTCCATCATTACAATAGTTCCTGTTCCGTTATCAGTAGCTCCCGTTCCTCCTCCAGTAGTATCAAGATGAGCTGAAAGAATTATATATTCATTTGGTTTTTCAACACCTTCAATTCTTCCAATCGAATTGTATGTAGGAACTTTTCCAAGTTCTTTGGACTGTATATTAATATTAACAGTAGGTTTTTGACCACTTTCAGCAAGTCTAAATAGTAATCCGAAATCTTCCATACTAACATCAACTGTAGGAGTATCAGAACTTATACCAAAAGAACCAGGGCTAAAAATTGTATTTGTACCAAATCCACCTTGCCAATTACTGGTAATTATGGCTGCAGGTTTGGCATCTTCTATTGCTTTAATCATATCACTATAGGCATAACCTGTTTTTCTTATATTCCTAGCTTGTCTACTTCTTTTTGTTAGTCTAAACTTTCTGATTTCTTCTAATGTTTTTTCTTTAGCCCATCTTTCGATATCATAATCAGGTCTACCGGAAATATCAGGTTCTCCGAGAAGAACATGTTTACCTTTGATGGTTTTTAACCAAGATTCAAATTTTTCTTTAGACTCATAAGGAATATTAACAACCTCTCCTAATTCACCATTCTTTTTTGTGCTAGCACTCCATGATAATTGTTGGCCTTCTAGAGATTTTACCCAAGGAGACATCATGTCTATATGACTAATTCCTCTTTCCCANGCTCTCCATTGACCAAATTGTTCATTTTTAGAATTAATNCCCCANCTATTGTATTTNTNAATAACCCAATCATGAGCCTGTAACATTTGACTTGTACCGGTAAGTCTTGGTCCTATCTGATCCATTAATTCATGAGCTAAATTTTCTAGTTTAGAATTATTATTAGCCTCACTTACTATCTTATTTATTGTTTGAAGTTTGTTTTGTGAAAAAGAAAAATTAAAAAATAAGGCAGTAATTAGAATAGATATAATTTTTTTCATTTTTTTAGATTTATTGCTTCAAATATAACTAAATACTTAAATTACAAGTGTTAAAAGAATTCTAAATCAATTATATTTAAAAGACCATACTTATGAAAAAAATTATTTATTCACTTCTATTCATCATGATTTCTTCAAATATTATNTTTGCTCAAGAAAAAATTGAGGAGAAGGATGAGAAAAAAGAGAAAACTAACAAAAACTTACCTATAAAGCCAGATAGGTTTTATGACCTGAATACTGATACTGGAACATGGATGTCACTTGATGTAAGTCCAGATGGTCAAAAGATTGTCTTTGATTTATTAGGAGACTTGTATATGATACCTATCTCAGGTGGTAAAGCAACAAGAATTACAAAGGGAATGGCTTTTGATACTAACCCAAGATTTTCTCCAGATGGAAAATCCCTAGTATACACAAGTGATGCTAGTGGAGGTAACAANATATGGATTAGAGATTTAGAAGCAAATGATTCNACTCAAATTACTAAAGAAAAAGACTTACAAACTGCATTCGCTGATTGGACTAAAGATGGAGATTATATTATAGCAGCAAAAGGTAGAAGAAATCTAAAGCTTCATATGTATCACAAAGATGGTGGATCTGGTNTAAAATTAATAGACAAACCTTCATCAATTAAGATTACTCAACCAATAGTTGGNAGTGAGGATCGTTATATTTGGTATGCTCATAGAACAAGTTCTTGGCAGTATAATGCAAGGTTTCCACAATATCAGATTTCTAAATTTGATAGAGAAACAGGAGAAATTAAAAGAGAAACTTCAAGATTTGGCTCAGCTTTCACTCCAACATTATCCCCTGATGGAAAATGGCTTGTTTATGGAACAAGATATGAGGATAAAACTGCTCTAAGAATTAGAAACCTAAAAACTGGAGATGAAAGATGGCTTGCATATCCAATTCAAAAGGATGATCAAGAGTCACAGGCTACAATGGGAGTATTACCAGGNATGGCTTTTACTCCAGATAGCAAGAATTTAGTGGCTTCTTATGGAGGAAAAATAAATAAAATACCTTTAAGTGGAGGTGCCTCATCAATTATTCCATTTGAGGTAAACGAAAAGATTGCTGTAGGTCCTGAATTGAAGTTTGATTATCTAATTTCTGATTCAAATGAAATGGATGCAACTCAAATAAGAGATGCAGCTGTTTCTCCTGACAAAACACATATTGCATTTACAGCATTAAATAAATTATATGTAAAGAATCTTATAACTGATAAAATAATAAGACTTACAAACTTTGGTGATAAAGTAATAGAAGCTATGCCCGCATGGAGCCCAAATGGAAAGGATATTGCATTTGTTACATGGGATAATAATAATGGAGGTTATATTTATAAAATAAGAGCAGATGGTAAAAGGAATCCAATACTTTTAACTGCTGATGATGCTGGAAGAAGTTCAGGGGTTTTCATGAATCCTAAATGGAATTTTGAAGGAGATAAAATAGTTTTTCTAATTGGTGATCAAAGAAGCTATAAAGAAAGCTATGCTCCAAGTGCTTTTCAGTCAAATGAAAAAATTATGTGGGTCTCTTCAAATGGAGGAAAACTTAATTTTATTGATGATTCAAAGGGAAGAGAATATCCACACTTTGTAAAAGGAAAGGATAGGATATATTTATTTCATTATAGTGATGGTTTAGTCTCTATTAAATGGGATGGAACAGATCAGAAAAAAATATTAAAAGTAACTGGATCTACTCCATATGGTGCAGGAGATACTAAAACACCTTCAGGAGCGAGTATAATTTTAATTTCCCCTGATGGAAAGACAGGTTTAGCAAAAGTTGTTAATAATATATATAGTTTTACAATTCCATATTCAGGAATAGAGTCTCTAAAAATTTCTTTATCTAATCCTAAATTTTCATCTTTTCCAGCAAGGAGATTAACTGAGATTGGAGGGGAGTTTCCTTCTTGGAGCAATGATTCTGAATTTATTTATTGGTCTATTGGTAAATCATTCTTAACCTACAGTCTTACTGAGGCAAATGAGTTTGAAGAGATCCAAAAATCTAAAGAAAAAGAAAAGAGTGATGAAGAAAAGAAGAAAGAAGAAATAGCAGAACAAATTGCTAAAGTTAATCCAGAATTGGCAGGTGAGTTATCAGATGAAAAAGNTGATAAATATAAGCCTGAAGAGANAGACATTATAGTCACTCTAGAAAGAGATATTCCCTCTGGAACAATACTTCTTCAAAATGCTAAGATTATTACAATGAACGGGAATGAGATTATTGAAAAAGGTAATATTCTTATNAAAAATAATAGAATTGTTGATGTTAGTGCTAGTGAAATTAGAATTGATAATGAAGATATAACTGTAATGGATATGAGTGGAAAAGTAATCTTGCCAGGTTTTATAGATACTCATGCTCATATGTGGCCAAGTTGGAATCTTCATAAACTTCAACCATTTTCATATGCTGCAAATTTAGCATATGGAGTAACTACGACTAGAGATCCACAGACTGCAACAACAGATGTCCTTACATATAGTGATATGGTTGATACTGGTAAAATATTAGGACCAAGAATATACTCAACAGGTCCTGGTGTTGGATATTGGGGTTATAATGTCAAAAGTNTAGATGAGGCTAGGGATGTATTAAAGCAATATTCTAAATATTATAACACAAAATCAATTAAAATGTACGTTGCAGGAAATAGACAACAAAGACAGTGGATATTAATGGCAGCTAAAGAACAAAAAATAATGCCAACTACTGAGGGAAGTCTTAATCTTAGACTAAATATGGCTTCAACTATTGATGGTTATCCAGGCCAAGAACACAACCATCCAATTTATCCTGTTTTTAAAGATTATATTGGATTAACAGCTTTTTCAAAAAGAGCTTATACTCCAACTCTTCTAGTAACTTATGGTGGGCCTTGGGCAGAGAATTATTATTATGCTACTGAAGATCTTCATGGAGATGAAAAATTAAATTTCTTTACTCCAAAAGAAGAGGTTGATTCAAAATCTAGAAGGAGAAATGTCGGATGGTTTATGGATGAAGAATATACTTTTCCAGAACTAGCAGAATTTGTAAAAGATCTAGTTGAGGCAGGAGGTATTTCAGGTGTTGGATCTCATGGTCAACTTCAAGGTCTAGGATATCATTGGGAACTATGGAGTATGGCTGCAGGAGGTATTAAAAATCATGATATGCTTAAAGTAGCTACTATTAAAGGAGCATATGCAATTGGACTTGATAAAGAATTAGGGTCAATTGAGAAGGGTAAATTAGCAGATCTAGTTATATTAAATAAAGATCCTCTTGAAAACATTAGGAATACAAATTCCGTAGATATGATAATGAAAAATGGTAGAATATATGATGGAAATAATTTAAACGAAATTTATCCTTTAAAGAAAAAATATTCAAACTTTGATTGGCAACAAAACAAACCNGATTCATTACCAGGCATTAAAAAATAAATATTATGAGAAAATTTTTACTACTTAACCTTATATTTTTAGGTTCACTTTATTCACAAGATTATTATTTTGAAAAATACGCTCCTTTTGATTCTGATATAAAGTCTCCAGAGGAATTTTTAGGCTATCCAATTGGTGATATGCATACAAGACATGATTTGATTGTGTCGTATATGACATATTTATCTAATGTGTCAGATAAAGCAGACATGTTTAAATATGCAACTTCATATGAGGGAAGAAAATTAATATACTTAATAGTAAGTAGTCCCGAAAAAATAAAAAATATTGAATCAATTAGGAAAACACATATTTCATATATAAATCCAGATTATGAAAATTACACTGAAACTTCAATACCTAATAATTTTCCTGTAATTGTAAATCTAGGCTATAATGTTCATGGAAATGAACCTTCTAGTTCAGAGGCAGCAATGCTTACTGCATATACATTAATTAGCTCTAAATCTAAAGAAGTTGAAGATTATCTAGAAAATTCAATTGTGTTAATTGACCCTACAATCAATCCAGATGGAAGAGATAGGCATACTCAATGGGTAAATAGTTATAAAGGTTCTCCGCTTGTTGATGATCCTCAGGATGCTGAACATAATGAATATTGGCCTGGTGGAAGAACAAATCATTATTGGTTTGATTTAAATAGAGATGTATTGCTAGGGATACACCCAGAGACTAGGGGTAAAATTAATTTTCATCATAATTGGTTTCCAAATGTTACAATGGATTTCCATGAAATGGGTTCAAATAGCACATATTTTTTTGTTCCATGGAAAGCTCATGCTGCAAAGGATCCTGTAATACCTCAAGAAAATTATGAATACTTTGAAACATTATTTGGAACCTTTTTTGCTAAGGGTCTTGATGAGATAGGATCTCTCTATTTTTCAAAAGAAGCATTTGATAAAACATATCCTGGATATCACTCTTCATATGCTGATTTACTTGGTGGAATAGGAATGTTATTTGAACAAGCAAGTTCTAGAGGACATAAACAAGTAAATCAATTTGGAGAAATCACATTTCCTTTCACAATAAGAAATCATTATGTGTCTGGTATGAATACTGTTAAAGCTTCAGTTGAAATGAAAGATGAGTTAAAAGAGTATCAACAAAGATTTTTTGCTTCAGCATTAACAGATGCTGATAAAAAAAGAGTAAAGGGTTATTCTTTTAAAATGGGGAAAGATAGAAATAAGACTAAGGCATTTCTTGACAAATTAATGATACATGATATAAGAGTTTTAAAAGATAATAATGATTTTTTTGTTCCAACTAAACAAAAAAATTACAGAACTGTAAGGTCTATTTTTGAAACTAATACTGAATTTAGAGATAGCGTTTTTTATGATGCTTCAGCTTGGTCAATTGCAAATTTTTATGATATTGATTATAGTCCTTCATCGAAAAATCTTGAAGGTATTGAACTTGACAATCTAGATAATTTATTTAATGTTAATAAAATAGATAAGTCTGAGTATGCATATATTATTAATTCTGTTGATTATAATATTCCAGCTGTTATAAACACTCTAATTAATCATGATATTCTTGTTTCAACAGCATTTAAGCCTATTAAAATTAACACTTCTAGTGGTCTAAAATCATTTGATTANGGCTCTCTTGTCATACCTTTAAGTCTTCAAAAAGTAACCTCAAATGAGTTATTTGAAATACTAAATACTATTCAGAAAGAGTATCAAGTAGATATTTATTCAGCTCCTTCTGGTTTAAGCTCTGGTGGAATTGATCTTGGGAGTGGATATGTATCTCCAATAAAAAAACAAAAAGCAATGATGTTTGTTGGTACTGGAGTAAGATCATATGAAGCTGGGGAGATATGGCATTTATTAGATCAAAGAGTAGGAATGCCAATATCTAAAATTCCTATTAGAAATTTTGATAGAGTTTCAATAGAAAAGTATACAACTATGGTAATTGTATCAGGTAGTTATGACTTTAATGAAGATCAATTAAAAAAAATAAAAGACTGGGCTAGTTCTGGAAACACAATTATTTCAATTGGTTCTGGTTCAAAATTTCTTATTGATAATGGAATTGTAAATGAAAAATTACTTAAGTCAGACAAAGATGAGGATAGAAAAGATTATCAACCATACATTGATGCACGAGATAATAGAGGAAAAGAAAGAATTGGTGGTATTATCTTAAATGCTCAAGTCGATCTGACACATCCTATTGGATTTGGTTATGAGGATTCTAATATTCCAGTTTACAGAAATAATAATGTATGGATTCAACCATCAGATAATGAATATTCCTCAGTTNTAAGGTATACTAACAACCCTTTGATAGATGGATTTATAACAGACAATAATGCTGAGAAACTTAATTCTACAATTTCTTTATTAGTATCTAAAATTGGAGACGGAAGAGCAGTAATGTTTTCTGATAATCCTAATTTTAGAGGTTCATGGTATGGGACAAATAGACTATTTCTAAATGCAATATTGCTTGGAGATAAGATTCAAGTTCCATAATGAAATGGTTTAGAGATATTGGGCCAGGTGTTTTAATTGCTGCTGCATTTATAGGACCTGGAACTGTTACTCTTTGTACAATTGCTGGCGCTTCTTTTGGATACTCATTAATCTGGGCAATTATTTTATCAACATTTTCTACAATTGTACTTCAAGAAATGTCACTTAGAATAGGCTTAGTTACAAGGATGAACTTAGCTGAAGTTATAAGAACCTCAATAAAATCTGTTTTACTAAATAGATTTATAATATTACTTATTATTTCTTCTATTTTAATTGGAAATGCAGCTTATGAAGCAGGAAATATTACAGGTGCATCCTTAGGTATTTCAGCAATTATAAATAATCAATCAGTTAATTACTTTCCTATTTTAATTGGATTGATTGCCTTTATAATACTTTATCAAGGAAATTATAAGATACTAGAAAGGTCTCTTATATCACTTGTATTACTGATGAGTATATCTTTCTTTATTACAGCTATTATGACTAAACCAGACATAACTAATATGTTAAATGGTATTTTTAAACCAAAAGTAAACTCAGATAACTTGTTAATTATATTAGGTCTTATTGGCACAACAGTAGTTCCATATAATATTTTTCTACACTCATCATTAGTTTCTGAGAAATGGAATTCAATTCATAAACTTAGAGTAGCTAGATTAGAAAGTTTTATTTCAATTCTTCTAGGTGGTTTAATATCATTATCAATAATAATAACTGCTGCTTCAGTAACTAACCAAAATATTACTGGTGTAATTGATTTAGCANAAGGTTTAGAACCACTTTATGGAAAATTTGCTATATACTTCCTTGGTATTGGGTTGTTTGCCTCAGGAATAACATCATCTATTACAGCTCCTTTAGCAGCAGCATACGTTGCTAAAAGTTGTTTTGGATGGAATGATTCACTTAAGAGTAAAAGATTTAGAATGGTTTGGATTTTTATATTAATTATTGGTGTGTCGGCATCTATGGTAAATATTAATCCTATCGAAATAATAAAGTTTGCTCAGTTTTCAAATAGTCTTTTGCTTCCAATAATTGCTNTAATACTCTTATGGTTAATTAATAACAAGAACATAATTAGTAGTGAATACAATTATAGGTATCAAAATGTTCTTGGTATTTTTATAGTAATTATTTCTCTTATACTTGGAGTTAAAGGTTTAATTTCTCTTTTATAATGTTAAATATTAATTGTGATTTAGGAGAAGGGTTAAATAATGAACATTTAATTATGCCATTGATTAACTCATGTAATATTGCCTCAGGTGGTCATGCTGGGAATACTAAAANTATGATAGAATGTGTTGAAATATCAATTAGATGTAATGTTGAAATTGGAGCCCATCCATCCTATCCTGATAGATTAAATTTTGGTAGAAAAAAAATGGAAATTTCAAAACCTGAATTATCATACAGCATAATTACTCAGATTGAATCATTAGAGACTATAGCTAGCTCATATGGTAAAAAATTACATCATATTAAAGCCCATGGAGCCCTGTATAACNAGATGATAAGTGATATAGATCTTGCAGATTTTTATCTTGATACAATTAAAGAGTATAAATCAAAATATTCTATATATATCCCATATAAATCAGAGATTGAAAAGTTAGCTTCAAAAAGAGGATTTGATATAATCTATGAAGTATTTGGTGATAGAAATTATAATGATAATTTAAGTTTAGTCTCAAGAGAAAAAGAGAATGCACTTATCAATGATCCTAAAGAAGTAATTAATCATCTAACATCTATTATAGAGTCAAATGCTGTTAAAACTATTTCAGGAGATACTCGTGAAATAAAATTTGACACCATATGTATTCATTCTGACACAAATAATTCTATTCAGATTCTTAAAGAAATAAATAAAGTTTTTAAGAATAGATAATACTATGAAATATTTTATTTACAACGAAAACTCAATCTTAATTACATTCAATTCTGAAATAAATTCAGAATTTATTTACACTATTTCTTCTCTAAGAACTAAAATAGAAAATGATTTTAAAGAATATTTGATTGACACTGTTCAGTCTATAAATTCATTACTTATAGTTTATGAAAGAAATAAAATTTCAACATATGATTTCTTAACTAAAGTAAGGAGTGTAAAGCTTGAAACAATTATCAAAAAAGAGAAGAGTAAAACATGGGAAATACCTGTGTGTTATGACACAACTTATGCTTCTGATCTTGAGGAATTTTCAAAATCAAAAAAAATATCTAAGAATGAGGTTGTTCAAATACATAAATCTAAAATATATGATGTAATGTCTATGGGTTTTTTGCCTGGATTTATGTATTTAGGAACTACTAACTTTAAGTTACACTGTGAAAGAAAAGTAAAACCTTCTTTTAAAGTAAGAAAGGGATCAATAGGTCTTGCTTTGAATCAAACATGTATATATCCACTGGATAGTCCAGGAGGGTGGCATATTATAGGNTTATCCCCTTTAGAGTTCTTTGATTTAAAATCAAAACCTCCATGTTTTGCAAGTCCAGGTGATAAAATAAAATTTTTTGAAATATCAAAATCTAAATTTGAAACAATGATAAAAAATAAATCTCTTAAACCTAATTTTATCTAAATGATAAAAGTACTCGACCCTGGTCTTTACTCAACCATTCAAGATAATGGTAGATATGGATATAGAAATATTGGAGTTCCGTATTCAGGATTTATGGATCAAGATAGTGCTATTGAAGCAAACAAAATTATAGGGAATAAGGTTAATGAATCTCTTTTAGAAATTACTTTAATGGGACCTACATTGCTTTTTAATGATAACTATACTTTATCTATAACAGGAGGAGATTTTACTCCTCAGTTAAATGATAAAAAAATTGAAATGTACAAACCAATAGAAGTTAAATTAGGAGATGTTTTAAAAATCAATCAAACATCTAATGGAGCTAGATGCTATCTAGCTTTTTCTGGAGGTATTACTTCTAAAAGCTATCTTGNTAGTAAATCTTCATATAAGAGTATAACACCATCCTATTTTCTAAAAAGAGGAGATGAAATTAAAGTAAATAAGAGTAATAAATCTAATTTTATTAGTGACTCTAAATCAAAATTTTTACTAACTAGTTTTTTAAATGTTTTTAGTGGGCCAGAATTTAATTTTCTTGAGAAAGATTCAGTAGATAACTTATTTAATAAAGAATTTACAATAGGAATTAATAACAGAATGGCTTATAACTTAACAGAAAAAATTCAAACTAAAACCAAATCAATTATTTCATCTCCGGTTTTACCAGGAACTATTCAAATGACTCCTTCAGGAAATATTATAATTCTTCATAGAGATTGTCAAACAACAGGTGGATACTCGAGAATACTTCAATTAAATGAGAAATCTTTGAATGATTTGTCTCAATTAAAAATTGGTGATAAAATAAAATTTAAATTAATTAATTAGTAGAAATTTTTATTTCAATAAGTGGGTTTTCTGAAAATTCTTTATCTAGTTTTTTCTTTATTCTAAAAAGTTTATTTAATTCTCTTTCTTTCTTTTTATTTGCCTTATCAATTTCAGGAAGAACTATTGTATCTCCTTTAACTTCTAATTTCATCTCATTTATAAGTTCCTCAATACTTTCTTCAGTTAATTTAATTTGTTTTCCAATTGCTTTTCTTTTTATTATTCCTGTTAAACTACTATCAATTCTTACATTTTTTACTCTGAGCAATAATCTTACTAATTTACTATCATCTTTAACTTGATAGGTTTGAGGATTACTAGTATAAGCATTATAATAATTTTGATTTTTTAATTTTCTCCCATCTAAATTAATTTCTACAGGTCCGTTATGCCTGAAGCTAAATTCTCTTTTTGAAATAAACTCTTGTAGATTTATAACAATTTTTAAGCTTTCTCTATAGAATTGTGATCTTAGTAATCCTCTAAGTAATTCATTTCTATCTCTAACTGTATATTCTTCTCCAAATAAAAATACTGTAGGAAGTCTTTTTGTTCCTACATTAACGTTACTTAAATCAACTTTAGTTCCCTCTTGACCAATCAAATTAGAAGATGAAATTATTAAGAATAATAGTATAGGTAAAAAATATTTCACATTTAAAGCTAAATAAAAAATGACTATTATTCTGGTATTATAAAAACTAATGGGTCAAAGTTCCATAAACTAGGAAGTAAAAAGAATACAAAAAGAGTTAATATAATAATTGAAATTATGTTCATCCATATACCTACACGAACCATATCAGGTATGCGTAAATAACCTGATCCAAAAACCACTGCGTTAGGAGGCGTTGCGACTGGTAACATAAACGCACAAGTTGCTGCAACAGTTGCTGAAACCATTAAAATGAATGGGTGGACATCAATCGTTATTGCCATTGGATATAAAATAGGCAATAGCATAGCTGTAGTTGCTAGATTTGATGTGATTTCTGTTAGAAAATTAACTGCAGCAATCAAAACGATAACCAATAAAAATAGTGAAACTCCATCCAATAAAGTCATTTGAGAACCTATCCACAAAGCCAAGCCGCTATCCTTAAAACCAGCAGCTAAAGCCATTCCTCCTCCAAATAACAATAAAATTCCCCAGGGTAATTTTACAGCTTCTTCCCAATTTATAAGTCTTCTTTCTTTGTTTTTAGTAGGTATTAAGAAAATGATAATTGCTCCTATAATTGCAATAATAGTATCATCAATAGATGGAATAATTGATTTTAATAAAAAAGATCTACTAANCCATGCAAATGCAGTTAAACCAAATACGAGCCCTACTAATTTTTCTTCATAGCTTATTTTACCTAATGCCTTTAGTTGTTTGCTAATCTCCTCTCTTCCACCAGGAAAAGTTTTTTGTTTAAACTTAAAAGCAATGCTCGTAAGATATTTCCAACATATAAATAATAATACAATTGAAATTGGAAAACCAAATTTAAACCATTGTGCGAATGTGATTTCATAGCCAAAGGTTTCCTCAACTACACCTGCTAAGACTAAATTAGGAGGCGTTCCAATCAGAGTACTTAAACCTCCAATAGAAGCACTATAAGCAATACCTAACATTAAAGCTTTTCCAAAAATTAAATTTTCTTTCTCAATTGTATTAGGATCATCTTTTAATTGAGTTACTATTGCAAGTGCAATAGGTAACATCATAACTGCAGTTGCTGTATTTGAAATCCACATTGACATAAATGCAGTGGCCATCATAAAACCAAGAATAATAGTTACGACATTAGTTCCAATTAAATTGATAATATTTAATGCTATACGTTTATGTAGGTTCCATTTTTGGATAGCTATCGCAATTATAAAACCACCTATATATAAAAAAACATACTTGTGTCCAAAAGATGCAGTTGTCTCTGATAGTCCTAGTCCACCAGTTAAGGGGAATAAAACAATAGGTAGTAAAGCTGTTACAGCTATTGGAATAGCTTCTGTAATCCACCAAATAGCAATCCATATAGTAGATGCAAGAATAGCATTTGCTCGCGGATTCAATCCTTCAGGATGAAAAAAAAGTAAAATGAAAATGAATGCTAATGGACCCGAAAATAAGCCGATATTTTTTGGAGTAATGTTCATCTTTCAAATTTAAAAATAATATATTTTGGTGTTACAGCTGTTTTAAATAGTAGTTTGTTTTAATAATCACAAAAAAAGCCCTTAAATATTAAATATTATCAAGGGCTTTTGCGGAGAAAGAGGGATTCGAACCCCCGGAGGTATGACCCTCAACAGTTTTCAAGACTGCCGCATTCGACCACTCTGCCATTTCTCCAAATGCAGTTGCAAA
>JGI26262J51727_1000273_pt1 | contig 29152 bp, 24 predicted proteins | sample SaaInlV_150m_DNA_3_FD_51727 | JGI IMG/M metagenome (IMG submission 51727)
GTCATGATTTTGAAAAATTGGAAGGTGTATAATACCCCCTACCTAGATATACTTCAATGATTTGTAAGTGAAGGCAAGGAGACAAGTTTTAGTTGTTTAAAATCACTCAGACCATTTTAAAAACGAATCACAAAAACTATGATTAAGAATTAAACAAAAAGACATCACTTGATTAAAATTATTTAAAAAAGACTAAAGTTTTAATAAAACTAACCGCTACAGAGGATGCGGGAAGTTTTACCACTGCTCAAAAACGGTGGAAAAGTCAGCAAACATTGTTATTAAGGTTAGTTTAGGCTGATGTGTTATTGATTTTAATGATTTTAAATAGGTTGATGTTATGGACTCTCAAGCAATAGGGCCGGTAGAAAAAAGTTCAGTTCAGGTAGATCAGAAGCTTTCTTCGGAGGGAAGCAAGGTGTCTTCTGGCGGGTCAACAACAGGCCAACAAAGCGATACAGTCTCATTGTCACAGCGTGGACAAGCAGCAGTTAGCCAGCAAACCCAAAGTAACAATGCTGGCTCAACTGGATCCGAATTGCGAAAAATCGATGTGACGGATAGTAATCAAATAATTGTTAAGATTGTAGATGGTAAGACCCAAAAGGTAGTGCGCCAAATTCCTAAGGAAGAAGAACTTCGCTTGAAGCAAGCTATTCAAGAAAACTTGGATAATTTGATCGATGCTTCTTAATGCAACGAAGATATAGATGTGGATGTTTAACCAAAAAAACTGTATCGGTTTTTTTGGTAGATTCCCCATTATTCCATCCAAGCGGTGTGGCTTGTTAGCAAACGCTACCTACTCAAGAAATAATACCTACACGATTAGTCTATAAGAATTGAGGCTATCTTGGCTTTTTGGTAAAAAGTATCGTTGATCTTTAGTTTTTGGGTGGGCTAAGACTTTTCATGAAGCGTGCGGTGATTTCTTCTGGAGTGTGGTGTACTCGCCCTGTCGATTTATCAAAAGAAGGTTCAACTTTGATTAAAAGAAAAGATGGTCCATCTTTTTCCATTAGTTCTTGAAACGCCTCCCTTATCTGATTTTTGTTTGTGACTTTTTTTGTCTGAAGGTATCCGGCGCTTTGGGCAACTTTTTCTAAAGATACCGAGTTTGATAGAGACCTCTGATTTCCTGTCGATTCGTAGGCCTCATTGTCAATAACAATATGAAGAAGATTTTTTGGGGCAGCAGCTGCAATCATTGCCAATGTTCCCATAGACATAAGTACGTTTCCGTCTCCATCAATAATGATCGTTTTTTGATCTGGACGATTTATGGCGACCCCAAGTCCGATTGAGGAAGCTAGCCCCATAGACCCGATCATATAGAAGTTTTTCTCTCGGTCTTTAATATTAAAAGATTCGCGACAAATGTAACCGTTAGCGTGGATTACTGGTTCACCTGTCAGGAGAGGAATAATTTCTTTAAAAGCCTCAGTGCCCTTCATTAAAATATCCTTTCCCAGCCAGTAAAGTATATGGAAGGCCATCCTCAATTTTTTGACAAGCAGTATTTAGGGATTCCTCATAATTTTCAGAAGACAGCACAGAATACTCCATGTTGGAAGTTTTCAACAGCTTCTGATTGATTTCTCCCATTATAATATGCTCCGGTGCGTCGCTCCCGTCTTCACCCCGCCAACTCATGATTACAAGTACTGGGATCTTATAAATTAGGTTCAAAGAAGTAAAAGCATTGAGACAGTATCCCAAACCAGAATTTTGCATCAGCAAAACGGGAAGCTTCCCAGCAAGGTAGGCACCGGCACAAAGTCCTACAGCAGCATCCTCTCTCACTGCCGGGAAATAAGGTGTCTCTGGGTCATCATCAATAATGCGAATCAATCCAGAAAGAAGGGAGCAAGGAACACCTGCGTAAAAATTAAATCCTTTTTTAGAAAGGAGTTCTGAAAAAACTTTAGAAGATAACATTTAGGGTTTTTAAGAAATTACCAGTTTTCAACATTGCGTTCCCCGCCGAATGTTTTTTGTAATTCATGAATACGTTTAACATATTCCTTAATACCTTCTAGACCTTTAAATTCAACTCCTAGATCTAGGGCTGCCTGATTTGACATAGGTTTACCCTCTTCACCCATAACACCTTCAACTTCTCCAAATGAATCGACTACTTCAGAAATCATCCTACCTAATTCAAGATTATGAATATGACCATCAATTAAATGATAAATTTTCCCCGCGGCGTCACTATTACCCAAAACTTTTGTGATTGCCTGACACACAGCGTCGATAGAGACATATTTAGTGCTACCTTTGACATCCACGTTATAGTTAGTAGATANGAAGTCTACAGTTTCAAACCATTCAGACTTAGGAAGGTCTGGTCGTACGCCATAAATCGTCACGGGGCGGAGAATGGTGATATCAAAGGCACGGTTTCGTGCGTAAAAGAAACAAAAGGATTCAATTGATGATTTAATTGCCCCATAAAGTGAGCTGGGTTGAACCGGGTGGGACTCATCGAGTGGGTTGGATTCGTCAATCGAAGGTTGAATCGTTCCAAAAACTGCGCAGGCACTCATAAAAATAACTTGTTTCACTTTTGCGTTTTTTGCCGCTTGAAGAAGGTCGTACGAACCGTTTACATTGGCTGTGACATATTCATCTTCGGTCTTAGCAGGACCAGGAAAGTGAGCTAGGTGAATCAATACTTCTGACCCCTCTACCAATTGTTGGAGAGATTCTTTGTCTTCAAGACCTCCAATAACATAATCCACATCCTCATAAGTTTTTAAATGGTCGACGATACTATCTTCCCGAATAAGGGCTTTAATATCATTCTTACTTCCGTCTGCATTAGGAGCAGATAATAATTTAACTAAATGGGACCCGACTAAGCCAGTCACCCCGGTAATAGAGATTTTCATATGTNAACTCCAATATTGCTTTGCGTGGAATAAGGNAATACTTGATTCGACTTTTCCACATCATTTATTTTAATGAACTNTTAGAAAACAGAAATTTTAAAACCTAAAAAAATAGTGGGGTGCTTGAATTAAATCCTAGAGAAACAATCAAGCAAATGCAAGTTTCAATCGGTTGTCATAGTTTGAAATAGGAATTTAAAGATTATGGATAACTGTCGNGCCTTTAGTCAACCGATTTTTTAAAGTTTATTTGAGCACAATTTTAGAGAAGTCAGCAATGTTTGAAAATAGAAGAGAGATNTGCTTTAACAAACGAAGTCGATTTTTTCTAAGCTTGTCTTCCTTGGTCATGACCATAATGTGTGCAAAAAATTCATCCACAGTTTCTTTGATCTGGACAATTTTTTCCAGAGCCTGGGGGAATTGTTTTTTGCTTAGATGGTTTTCTACAGGTTCTTTAACGCGCTTATACTCATCGTAAAGTTTTTTTTCTGCCGGTTCACTTAGTAGGGATGTTTGGATATCACCATCCGATTCATCATTTAATATGCTAACTACCCGGCGGAAAGTTGTAGCGAGAGGTTCAAAGTAAGGTTGTTTTTTTAAATCGGATAACGCGTCCACCTTCTGCCTAACGTCCACTAGTGAGTCTATATCCGCAGATAATACCGCATCAATAGCATCGTAAGGATACTCCTCACCGATTAAAATAGTTTTGTATCGTTGCGAAAATAAAACCTGGGTATGCATGTGAATTTCGTCAGAAGTTAGTTTAGTCTTACCCTTAAGCAGGTTTATGCCTTTCTGGATTAGCGCATCTAGTGAAACTTGCCAATTTTGGCTTGTTATGATTCGAATAATACCTAGGGAATGTCGCCTTAATCCATAAGGATCTTCTGAGCCAGACGGAAGAAGCCCCACCCCTATACAACCAAGAATGGTGTCTAACTTATCCGCGATAGAAACAATGGACCCTACTGGGTTAGAAGGAGGGGAGTCTCCAGAAAAAGCGGGCCGGTAATGCTCCTTAATGGCTAGACAAACTTCAGAATCTTCTCCCGAGTGCTCAGCATAATAACCACCTATTACCCCTTGTAGTTCCGGAAATTCATACACCATTTGAGTGACTAGGTCTGCCTTGCAAAGCCATGCGGCACGAGATGCTTGTTTGATTTTTTTTGGGCAAACTTCAGTTGCTAAAAACTCGGTAAGAGCAACAATACGGTTTACTTTCTCATATGAAGTTCCGAGAGATTTTTGAAAGGTTACGTCTTTTAATAACTCCACAAAGTCTTCTAATCTTTTTTTTCTGTCTTCATCAAAAAAAAACCGAGCATCTTGAAGCCTAGCTCGAAGAACTCGTTCATTCCCACGCGAAATTTCTCCGCCTGGTCCGGGTTGGACGTTGCTAATAGTAATAAAATATGGCAACAAGTCACCATGCTTATTTTCTAATGGAAAATATTTTTGATGATACTTCATTGTGGTAATAAGTAACTCGCGAGGTAATTCAAGAAAATGTTTTTCGAAATTTCCTCTGATCGCAAAAGGGTACTCGACTAGATAATTGACCTCTTCTAGTAACTCTGGGTCTAGTTTTACGGCACCTCCCACTTCATTAGCAAGCGACTTGATTTGGTCAACAATAGATTTTTTTCTAACTTCGGGGTCTATCATAAGAAAATGTTTTTCGCATGATTTAAGGTAATCGACCATTCCATTTACTTTAAAGAAATCAGAACGCATGAATCTGTGTCCACGTGAAACGTCAGCACAGGGTATCCCTTCATAGCTGAAACTTAGAGGTTTTGATCCAAAAAGTGCAACAATCCAGTGGAGGGGTCTAACGAACGGGGTTTCCCGACTGCCCCAGCGCATTTTTTTCGGAAAGGGTATCTTGCTTATGAGAATAGGAAAAAAATTATTTAGAATAGTTGAGGTGGGTTGCCCTGCTTTTTCTATTCGGGCGCACACTACCTCTCCCTTGGGTGTATTTTCAAGAGTGAGTTGAGACGGATCTATGCCTTTTCCGCGGGCAAACCCTAGAGCCGATTTGGTCGGATTTCCTTTTTCGTCATAAGCTAATTTGACATTGGGGCCGAAGTGAGTCTCAACAATATCCTCTTGTTGATTGCCAACCTCATCAAACGAAATTACTAGGCGTCGCGGCGACCCCATAACTCGAGGTTTGCTGGCCCGAATCCTGTTTTTTTTTAGAAAAGATGGTATTTCTTGTTCAAGGTAGCCTAAGGCTAGACTCATGAAACGAGACGGAATTTCTTCTGCACCAATTTCTAGAAATAGTTCTGGCATTAGTTAACGAAAATCTATTAATCGAAAAAAATAAATAACAACTATATTAAGGCCGAGTTTAGACAAGCTACATTCTAGGCATAAAGGCTTGATGATAGTTGAAGTAGTTTATTTATCAAGAAAAAAGCAGAATCCACTTTTCTTGATGTTGTAAATTGAAAATCTTTTTGGACAATGCACGCTAGGCGGGAGATTTTTTTAGTAAAGGATAATCCATTTTCTTGCGTTGGCAGACGTATTCTTGGGCACAGAGACGAGCAAGTTTTCTGACGCGCCCTATGTATCCTGTGCGTTCCGTGACGCTAATGGCACCTCTAGCATCGAGTTGGTTGAATGCGTGAGAACATTTCAATGTAAAATCATACGCAGGTAAAACGAGGTTTTTTTCTAAAAGTTCAAACGCTTCATCTTCGTACATTTCGAACCATTTAAGAAACCGCTCTTTGTTGGCGGCCTCAAAATTAAAACTGGAGAACTGTTTTTCTGTTTCTAAGTGAACATCGCCATATTTTATATCGTCGCTCCATTGAAGGTCATATACATTATCGACATTTTGCAGATACATGGCGATGCGTTCTAAGCCGTATGTTAATTCCACGGTGACAGGTGAAAGGTCGATTCCCCCTACTTGCTGGAAATACGTAAATTGGGTGATTTCCATTCCGTCTAACCATACCTCCCAACCTAATCCCCAAGCACCCAGTGTGGGGGACTCCCAATCATCTTCTACAAATCGAATATCGTGTTTGTTAGGGTCAAGCCCTAATGAAACAAGACTATCTAGGTAGAGATTTTGAGCGTCATCAGGTGAGGGTTTCAGGATTACTTGATATTGATAATAATGTTGCAGACGGTTGGGATTTTTCCCATACCTTCCATCTGTAGGTCGGCGGGAAGACTCCACATAGGCTGCGTTGTAAGGTTCAGGGCCAAGGACACGAAAAAAAGTGGTTGGATTAAATGTCCCTGCTCCAACTTCAATGTCATAAGGTTGGTGAATAGCGCATCCACGTGACGACCAATAGTTTTGCAATGAGATAAAAACATCTTGAAATTTCATAACTGCCTGTTTATCAAACACTTTTAAAAAAGTCAACTCAACTACTGTCGCTTGGAATATTATACGATTGCGCTAGTAAAAATATATCTTTCCCGAAAAATATTCTATAAAGTTATAATCATAGGCGTGTGGCGCAATTCCTTGTTGATTTTAGCAAGTTAAAAAAGCACTAACCCCTTATGGAGTTGTACTATGCATAGTGTTTACCGGACTGCATCCCCAGAAGATGTGTTCCGTATAGTTGATTTTTGCAGTAGCAATAATGTGAAAAATGGTGGGTTATTTGAGGTTTACCCTGACCCTGAGGGAAGCTTATTTATGATCATTGTTAACGCATGCTCCGAATTAGATTCGAAGCATCGGCCCCATCCGTTGGGGGCATTTTATTGTAACTATGCTGGTCCAGGAGTAATAACAATTGAGGAAGAAGATCCTCACTTTGATGGGGTTGAATCCCGCAGGAGACATGTAACGGCAATTAAGCAGGTGATTGATGTTCTATTAACAGAAGGTTTTACAGGTGTTCAAATTAGTTTCAACGAATTGCCAGCTTTAAAATTCTAAATATACAGATTGTGGAAGTGCGAGAGTAGGATTAAAAAATCATGAGCAGTTGTAGCAGAATTAACTATCGACCAATACCCACTTTGATCAACTGATTTTGGTGAAAAAAGATTACATGGTTGGGATGAATAGATTTCAAAATTGCGGCTTGAACAGTCTCACCTGCCCGTAGCTTCAAATTACTATTATTTTCTGTGGTCGCGATAATGTGGTTGGATGAACTGCCCTCATCAAAAAATATGACTCCCTTGATTTTAATACCTGGGATATACCCACTTTGAATAGTGGGTAGTATAGCGGGTTGTTCTTTTGCCAAAGCAACTGTGGATTGCGTAAAATTTGTAAACCTTTTAGTTTCTTCGATGTCGCTAGAGGTTGAGACGGGGATAGTTTTTTCAGGTAGTAGTTTAGTAAGTAGCTTAGATGATAGACTTTTATTAGGTTTTGTCTTCGAGACTAATTCGTTGCTTGAAATTGCCTCCATAGGAACCCCTTCAAAAGCGTGAGGCCTGAATGAATCTTTGGACAGGGTTGTTTGTTGTGTTGGTGTTTTATTAAGAACATGTTTGGGCGAACTTGGTGTTTCATAGTTTGGTACCCAGGGATAAAAAGCTATTCCTGTAATCAATAAACCAGTAGCCATTGCCATCAGTAGAAAAAAATTACGCCGATCCGATTTTATTGATTTTTGAGAAGTGATATCCTCTTTAAGGAGCATTCTCTTCAGGTCGAGTTTCTGGTCAAGGGTGTTTTTATCCTCTTCAAGTTTCCTCAGAGTTTTTAGGATGGTGCTCATGGATTAAGGAGCCTTGGCGTTTGGTAAATACTTGACAGGCCGTACAACATAATTTTGCTTTCCGTGCCAAATTGGCCATCGTCTTTAATGTGATGTTTGCGCTGGAATTTGGCTACTGATAATTGGGTGTTGGGGCCATAAGAAGGTGCTTCCCTTCCTTTAAAGAATCCAAGCAACCGCAGGTTTTTTTGCAACCAGATAGCCTGCTTACCCTCAAAGCCTGTTCCAAAACGTTCTGGTAGACTTTCAAAGTCCTTCCATAGAATAATGGCTTTATGTGTCCACATAAGGTCAATTACTTTAAGGGGCATCTCTATCCGATCCACCGAACCAAATATTCCGTCCTCTCCATTTATAGAAACTAGCGAAAGATATTTTGTTCCTTGAGTGTTAGGAAGGGCAATTTCTAGAATTGCTGGATAATTAAAAACAGCAAGTTTGTCAAAGTTTGCGTTTAAATCATATGCTAAAAGTTTCTGTTCCTCGGCAATAGCCTTTAAGAGAGACCCNCCTTTATTTTGATAAGAGGCGATCTCTATATTCCATTTTTTAAGAATCCAGTTGGTTGCTTCTAATCGGCTTTCATTGAGAGACAAACTTGCAAGGTAGGTTACTAGTTTATCCTGTTGAGAAATAATGAGTGGTTTGGTACTGGGGATGCGACGAGCTTTTAACAGTTCAATTGCCGATGATGCGTTTTGAACATTAGCCTTGTTGTTCTGTGTTACGGGTTCCCGTTCTTTTAGCGCTGAAGTCTCGGCCTGGGGTAACTCGATGATAGGTCCCCGAGTCTTTGGTGAAATGTGACCATTAGTGATGATAGGGTTTTCTTTAATTAATAAATTAATATCTTTTTCTTCTCGATGTGCTTTGGTGAAATCTGGGAGTATCAAATAATTAGCACCAAATAAAAGGATACTCAGAGCCAGCAACCAAGGGAGAACACTTTTTCCAAAAGTACCAATCCAAGTTGGAAGTGGAGTGAGCCCTCCAACGTCTTTCACGGCTGGGCGCACAATTTTTGGGGTGATTTTTTTGGTATTCATTGTGTATGCAATAAGCAGGGAGCGGTCAGCTAGGACATTGATCATGCGTGGGATACCATGGGAATACTTATAAATTAGCTCGACTGCAGAACGCGCAAATTGGACCCTGCCTTTGCCTAAGGCTACATTAATCCGGTGTTGGATATACCCTCTGGTTTCATCACGGTTAAGTGGTAAAAGTTCCCAGCTTATGGTGATGCGTTGGCGTAGTTGACGTAGCCCGCTTTTTTTTAGTAGCTGATCAAGTTCCGGTTGACCGATCAATACAATCTGTATCAATTTTTCTGTGTCTGTTTCTAGGTTTGACAGCAGACGTAATTGATCCAATACTTTTACCTGTAAAGCCTGTGCTTCGTCGATTATCACAACTACTCGGTGCCCTTTTTTTCTCTCGCTTAACAGGAAGACATTGAGAGTATCCACGAGCTTTTTTTTGCTATCCATTTCATAAGGTAGGCCTAGTTCCGAGTTTATAGTTTGTAAAAGTTCTAGCTCATTAATTGCCGGATTAAATACGTAGGCGATACTAAAGTCGGTGCGGAGTTCCCGCAGAAAACTTCGGCAGATCATGGTTTTCCCCGTNCCTACTTCCCCTATAATCTTAAGAAACCCATTATTTTCTTGTAGCCCATATACAAGGTGAGCTAAGACTTCCTTATGCTTAGGGCTTAGGTATAAATATTTTGGATCTGGAGTCAGGTCGAATGGTTTTTCCGAAAACCCGTAATAGTCTTGGTAAACATTCAGTCGCGTGGATTTTTGATTATGCTGTTTGTTTCTATCTAGTGATAACTTCATTTGGTGTCCAGCTGCCTGAACTGAGTTGGGAGTTATCTTGGTCGCTTGAGTGNTAATTGATTGGTCGTAGGCTGAACGTTTTTTGTCGTTGGACAAAGTGTCGTATGCTTCTTGGACCAATGCGATGCGTTCCTCAAGAGAAGGTTGCATCTCATAAGAGAAGTTTACGGCTGAAGAATCAAAATGTTTGATCATCCGATCGTAAGCTTCATTAATTTCTTTTTGAGTGGCGTTATAGCTAACGCCAAGAAGACCGTATATGTTTTGCTGGTAAAGGTTGGTAGTCATGGAAGGAGAATCATAGTTTTTTAAATTGGTTATCCAAAGAGCCAAAAAAACTTGTCTTGGTATTTAGGTGGGGCAAGAAAACCAGCCAGTGAATCAGTTGTGTGGGGACTTGGGATGTCTGCCCCTAATGCATTAATATACAAAGACTTCCTGTAGATGTAAATAAAAAACGACTGTATGTATAGTCAAATAAAAAAAATCTTTGTTTATAGGCTAGAAAGTAGAGGGAAGCGTGCTGTACCTTGGTGCAAAATTTTTATAAAAATAACTGATTCTATTTAGCCGCTACTTCTACTTGCTTACTTGATGAGGCCAGCCATGAATACTATNACAATTCGTTTCCGCGCGTTACTTCCGATGACAAATTCCAAACCCTTGGAAAATGGTCAACTAATTGTTGAGCGCGGACGCATCCGAGAAGTTTTTTCGGATACCAGAAGTCCTGTAGAGGGTGAATTGATTGACTTGTCAGACTGTCTTGTTATTCCCGGGTTTGTCAACGCTCATTGCCATCTCAGTCTTTCGGCTCTCAAATGGCAAGTACCTCGTCGAAGTGGTTTTACGGCGTGGGTCAAGTCAGTGGTTGAAAAAAATGAGCTGGTAAGTTGGGAAAACCGAGTTCATGCTTTGCACGCACAGGCGAAGGTAATGGCGCGCTCGGGAGTGACTGCTCTTGTTGATTATATTCCTCAAGCAAAATTTATTATGGAGTACTCTCGACTTCCTTTCAGGCAGACCTTGTTGCTTGAGGTGTTAGGTTTTCTTCCGTCGTTGATCGAGCCAATAGTAGAAAATTTAGAGTTAACTCTTAAGCAAAACGTAAACGGGAGTGGAATGACTAAACTCGGATTGGCTCCGCACGCCCCTTATTCGGTTGCGCCCAAGTTGTTTCGTGAAGTGAAGCGTTTGGCAGATAAATACAAGTGTCCATTGTCGTGTCATGTGGCAGAGTTTCCCGAAGAGCTACAGTTTCTTCAGGACGGTAGCGGTGATATAAGAGACTTTCTTAAAGAACGAGCAATGTTTGACGATGATTGGAACCCGCCAGCTTCAAGCCCCGCCCGGTATTTGGATTCAATGGGTGTGCTTGAATCGCTAGCGGCAATACATTTAAACTTAGCAGATGCTGATATCGACCTTTTAAAGTCTAAAAAAGTAAAGGCTGTTTTTTGCCCACAAAGCACGCGCTGGTTTAGGCGTGACAAGTATATGCCAGTCAGAGACCTGCTTGATCTTGGAATGGTGGTTGGTTTGGGAACCGACTCGTTGGCGAGCAGCGAATCCTTGAATTTTCTTGATGAAATTCGCGCTGCGGAAGAGATGTTAATTGACGTATCGAAAGAAGAGATTCTTCGCATGGCTACTCGAGGAGGCGCAGAAACAGTGGGTATGGACTGCGGTGTGATAGAGAAAGGAAGACCGGCAGATTTAACAGGGTTCCGGTTACGGGGACAGTTAAATGATTGGTGTAGTGTTCCTTTTGAGCCTGGGCGAGTTAAAGCAGATTTTGTCATGGTGGATGGAAAAAAAGTATTTTGAAAGCCTTTTTTGCGGTTTTCTATTTTTTTTACGGGACAGGGAATGTTAGTTGTCGGTAGCTTTTTTTATGAAATTGTATTGAGATGTTGATCTTTGATTTTTACACGCTTCATACATTGCTAGAAAGCGAGAAAGTCTTCTGTCTAAAGGTTTTTTAGATAATAACCGAAAAAAAATAATAGTTTTGAAAGGGGATGTGTCCTTATGCTCGGTTTGTAAAATTTTTAAGTGAGATTATTTTGCGAATAAAAATTAGCATTTTGTTGATTTTTTCGTCAGTTTTTTTTTCGGGTTGCTGGTTAAGGGGTACCGGAAATTCTGAAATGGCCTTGAAGAGAATCACGCCGAAGATGGAAAAACAGATGGCATACTTGCTTGATAAGGGGTGTGATGAGGAGTATCAGTACCTTGACCCGGATATGGCAATGCTATACTCATTTCTTCCTGGTGGAGGTCAGTTTTATGCAGGGGAACAAAAAAAAGGCATTCTTTACCTCATATCTTCGCCATTGATTTTCCCCTACCTAGCTTCTTTTAAGGATGCTCAAAATTCAGTTGATTATTACAACTTCAAATATACGATCAAATTTTGCGCGCAGAAACTTGGTTTTGTTAGACGAGTAAAGCCTAAGGCTCTCGATTAGTTGCCTAAAATTATTGATTAATTGATTGAAAGTCCAACTAATTACAAACTTGTTAAAAAAGTCGGTGTTTTTTTTTGAATACAGCTTTTCTCGCTTGATTTGACATTCTTTGGAGCCGAATAGAGTCCTTTTTTAAAAAAAACTAAAAAATTATCTATAAAAATGTCGCACAAATGATATTCTCCTGATACAATCGCCATATTGTAGTAATTTCCTGCTTTTTTAAAATAAAATCCTGTAGAGTGTTAAAACTTTGATAGATGAAGCCTTTTATAGTTGACAGGCCGTAGGAAGGGTTTGTACTATAGACGTTTTTCATTTACTGGGCTGGCGTAGCTCAGTTGGTAGAGCAGCTGATTTGTAATCAGCAGGTCGGGGGTTCGAGTCCCTTTGCCAGCTCCACCTAAACTGGCATGTTTAGAAGGAGATCCTTGGGGTGTTAGGCCTCTTGTGGATGACTGTTCTTCGGGTATTGCCGTCTGGTGGCGGGGGAGTTTTTTTAACCATCCTCCATTTTGTTTGGGGAGGTTCCCGAGTGGTCAAAGGGAACAGACTGTAAATCTGTCGGCTCAGCCTTCGAAGGTTCGAATCCTTCCCTCCCCATTTTTTTAGGGCAGTGCGGGAATAGCTCAGTTGGCTAGAGCGTCAGCCTTCCAAGCTGAGGGTCGCGGGTTCGAGTCCCGTTTCCCGCTCCACCCTGATTGGTGTTGAGGGTGGTTGGATTTCCGGTTTGGATCAGATGCCCACGTAGCTCAGGGGTAGAGCACTTCCTTGGTAAGGAAGAGGTCATCGGTTCAATCCCGATCGTGGGCTTGTTTTAACGTGCTTGGTTGTGGTGTGTTGGTTTGCTTTATGGTTAAAGTGGGCTTCTTGTTGGGTTTGAAATAATAATTTAGGTTTTAGAGTTATGCGAGATATTATTAGTTTGGCTTGTACTGAGTGTAAGCGTAGAAACTATTCGACAACCAAGAATAAAAAGCTGACGACTCAGCGTTTGGAGTTTAAGAAGTATTGTAGGTTTTGTCGAAAGCACATCCTTCATAAGGAAACTAAGTAGGCTGGTAGTCGGCTGTTTGTTGCCATGTGATTTGCGGAGAGGGCTAAGTGTTTAAGTTGATTGTTGGTCGGATTTCCCTTCATTTTGGAATGCGAATAGGCCAGTAGCTCTAATGGCTAGAGCGTCGGACTCCAAATCCGGTGGTTGGGGGTTCGAGTCCCTCCTGGCCTGTGTTGAATTTTTGAATGGGTTTAAGTGGTTTTTAAATGGTGAGTAAGGCGATTCAGTTTTTGTCAGAAGTTAAGGGTGAGGTTAAGAAGGTTACCTGGCCTTCTAAGAAAGAAGCCATGGGCGGAACAGCTGTGGTTTTGGTGGTAGTGTTTCTTATGGCTCTGTTCTTAGGGTTGGTTGATCTGCTTTTATCTAAAATTATTGAGGCGCTTTTGAATGTCTGAGGTTGATGTGGATAAGGAAGTGCCTGAGGTTGATGTGAGCAAGGAGGTGCCTGAGGTTGATGTGAATAAGAGTTGGTATGTGATTCACACCTATTCAGGTTTTGAGCAAAAAGTGAAAATTAGTCTTGAGGAGCAGTTTGAGCGTTCTTCGAGTAGGGAAGCTCTGGGGGAGATTATTATTCCCGTGGAGGACGTTGTTGAGGTTCGTAAAGGGAAAAAGAAGGTTTCTTCGAGAAAGTTTTTTCCTGGCTATATTTTGATTAGCGTCGATATGTCGCAAGATATCTGGTACATGATCAAGAATACCGCGAAGGTTACTGGTTTTCTTGGTAGCGGGGGTAAGCCTGTTCCGTTGTCGGAAGACGAAGTGAAGACAATTAAGGGGCAGATAAGTGGGGAAACTTCGCAGCCTAAGCCTAAATTTTCTTTTGAAAAGGGTGAGAGCGTGCGCGTCGTAGAGGGTCCGTTTATTAATTTTAACGGTACGGTTGATGAGGTTAATCAGAGTAAGGGTAAGGTTAGAGTGATGGTTTCTATTTTTGGTCGGGCTACACCGGTTGAATTGGAATTCCCTCAGATTGAGGCCGTTTGAAGGGTTTTGGTCTTTTGAATTGATGTAGAGATTAGAAAGGGGCTACGTGGCAACAAAAAAAGCAGAATCTTTAATTAAGCTGCAGATTCCTGCTGGTCAAGCGACTCCGTCGCCGCCGGTTGGGCCCGCTCTGGGGCAGCATGGGGTTAATATAATGGATTTCTGTAAAGCTTTTAATGCGGAAACCAAGGGCAAGGAAGGGATGATTATTCCTGTGATTATTTCTGTTTACAAGGATAGAACTTTTTCTTTTATTACAAAGTCGCCACCCGCGTCGATTCTCCTTAAGCAAGCCGCGAGTATCGCGAAAGGTTCCTCAAACCCTAGTCGCGAATTTGTAGGTACTGTTACCGGTGAGCAGGTGCGAGAAATAGCCCGAACTAAAATGGAAGACCTGAATGCGAATTCTGTCGAGCAGGCAGCGCGGATTATTGAGGGTTCTGCAAAAAGCATGGGAATTCAAGTCGAAGGTTGAATAGATCAGGAGAAAGATGGATGGCAAAGCTAGGTAAAAGAATGAGAGAAGCTCTTGAAAAAGTAGAGGTTCTAAAGGAGTATGAGTTGATGGAAGCTGTGGCCTTGGTAAAGGAGACAGCTCGGGCTAAGTTTGACGAGTCGGTAGATGTTGCTGTGCGTTTGGGTGTGGATTCGCGTAAGGCCGATCAGAATATTAGGGGAAGTGTTTTGCTTCCAAGGGGAACGGGGAAAAAGTTTCGCATATTAGTGTTCGCGAAGGGAGAAAAAGAGGCGGAGGCTAGAGAGGCTGGCGCGGAATTTGTGGGTGGCGAAGATCTGATGAAAAAAATTCAGGGTGGTTGGTTGGAGTTCGATCGTGTTGTGGCTACGCCGGATATGATGGGTGTGGTTGGGAGGCTTGGTAAAGTTTTGGGTCCTCGTGGAATGATGCCAAACCCAAAAACAGGAACAGTTACCTTTGGTGTTAAGGGGGCGATTGAAGAAATTCAGGCGGGGAAGGTAGATTTTAGGGTAGATAAGGCTGGAACGGTTCACGCTCCTGTTGGGAAGGCGAGTTTTTCAGTTGAGGATTTGGCGGAGAATTTTAATGCGCTTATGGGGGAAATGGTTCGTTTGAAGCCCTCGTCAAGTAAGGGTAAGTATGTCAGGGCTGTTTCTCTTTCCTCAACCATGGGGGCTGGGATCAGGGTTGCGTTTGTGTCTAGCTGATNAAGGGGNTAGGNGTTAGGTATTTTTTTAGTAGCTTTAAGCTTTAAAGCTATTCAGTAAATAGCGAGGTTGTGTTGTGGTGAATTCAGTTAAGGTTGAAGCGGTTGAGGAGTTGCAAGGTATTTTTTCTAGAGCTAAATCAGCTGTGGTTGCGAATTACCAGGGTATAGACGCGGAGGGAATCACGGCGTTACGTGTTCATATGAGAAGTCGATCGGTGGATTTTCGTGTTGTGAAAAATACCTTGGCTCGTAGGGCTGTGAAGGGCACATCCCTTGAGGTTTTGGATGGGGATTTTAAGGGGCCGGTTTCCATCTTGGTTGGTTTTGATGATGTGGTTGCTCCTGCTAAAGCACTCGCAGATTTTGCCAAGGGCGATGCAGTTAAATCTCCAGAAATTATTTGTGGGGTGGTTGAGGGTAAAAAGGTCTCTTCGGAGGAGGTTCTAGCTCTTGCAAAATTACCTTCGCGGGAAGAGTTGATTTCGCAAATGCTGTCGGTTTTTCAAGGTCCGACAACCAACTTTGCGGGGGTATTTTCTTCTTTGCTGCGTAAGCTTGTCGGGACTCTTGACGCGATTAGAGAGAAAAAAGGAGCAGGTTGAGTTATTTTTTTGCTCACGNCTNGCATTGAGGGCGGAGNGCAGTATTGGTGATTTATTAAAATTTGCTTGAGTTGGGTTTGAGAATTTTATTTTTTGAAAGGAGGTCGTGATGGCCGTTGCAAAAGAAGATGTTGTCTCCTTTATTGACAATATGACAGTGTTGGAAATGTCGGAGTTTGTTAAGGAACTAGAAGAGAAGTATGGGGTTACTGCTGCTGCGCCAGCAGTTGCTGTTGCTGCTGCGCCAAATGCCGAAGGTGGTTCCGGAGAAGAAAAGACGGAATTTGATGTTGTTTTGACTGCGGCTGGAGATAAGAAGATTCAGGTGATTAAAGAGGTGCGTGCGATAACTGGTTTAGGTTTGAAGGATGCTAAGGACTTAGTTGAGGCAGCACCGAAGCCTGTCAAGGAAGGTATTAAGAAAGAAGAGGCTGATGAGATTAAGCAGAAGATTGAGGCAGCGGGTGGAGCGGTAGAGATAAAATAGTATTTTTTATTGCCCCTACGTTGCATTTTTTGTTTGATGGTGATCCTTATTTTGTAATCCCCTTTAAAAGCAAAGGTTTGAATGAGTATGTCGAAGATTATTCCCAGTAGACGTTCTGCGCAAGTTTTGCGTGTTAGGCAAAACTTCTCAAAAATACCCCAGTTTGTAGATATTCCAAATTTGATTGAGATGCAAGAAAAATCTTATGAATCTTTTGTGCAGCGTACGGTCGCTCCCAGACATCGAGAGTTGAAGGGTTTGGAGGAGGTTTTTCATGATGTTTTTCCTATTTCTGACCTTAATGTAAACGCTCAGATTGAGTATGTTGGACTGGAGATCGGGTCTTGGGTGTGTGGTTGTGGTGACTATAGTGAACTGGGTGGTCCGGGTGAAGTTTGTGGTCAATGTGGACAGGAGGTTGTCTATAAAGAAAAGCACTCCATTAGGGAATGTCGTCAGAAACAGCTAACATACTCTGATCCCTTAAGAATGGTGGTGCGTTTGGTGTTGTTTGATCGTGAGGCGGTTGATGTTAACGCTAAGACAATAGAGGGTCTGTTGGGTAAGTATATTGTAGAGGATCTTAAGAATCCTGCGACGGGGAAGGTGCTTTTCCCTGCGCGTACCGAGATTACTCCAGAGGTGATTGATGTGATGCGGGGGCAGAAAGTTGCTCAGGTTGTGAGTAATGTCGTTCGGGAGGTTAAAGAGCAGAAAATATTTCTAGGCGAAATGCCAATGATGAGTTCGAATGGGACGTTTATGATTAATGGGGTCGAGCGAGTTGTTGTTAGTCAGTTGCATCGTTCGCCAGGAGCTTTTTTTTCGCATGATAAGGGAAAGTCTCATGCTAGTGGGAAAATCCTTTACTCTGCGCGGGTTATTCCAGACCGTGGGTCGTGGATTGATTTCGAATTTGATATTAAAGATATTCTTCATGTGAAAATTGATCGACGTAGGAAGCTTCCTGCGACAATTCTTTTGCAAGCTTTTGGAATGCAAGTAAAGGAGATTCTTGAAGCATTTTATGAGATTGAGACGATCAGTCTTTCTGCTAAGGATAAACGTGTTTTTATTTCGAGTAAGAGTTTATTGGTAGGGCATAAGGTCTTGGAGGATATCGTTGATCCTAAAACTGATGAAATTATTCTAAAAGCTAATAAGAAGGTTACTCCGCCTGTGATGCGGAAGTTGATTCGGGCTTCTAAGTCGGTCAAGGTTGAGATAGACCCTGAGGGTTTAATTGGTTGTTATTTGTTTGATGAGATAGTGGATGGGGAGACGGGAGAAGTTTTTGCAGAAACAAATCAGGTTATAACAGAAGAGCTTTTGGGATTTATTTTTAAAAATGGAATAAAAACAATAAAAATTCTTCGTGTGGACGAAGAATTGCTTGATACTGTTATAAGGGATACGTTGGAAGTATCCAAGGTTGATAATCAGGAAGACGCTATAAGGGAGATATATAAGCGTCTACGTCCAGGGGACCCCCCAACCCCTGAAATAGCAAAATCGTTATTTTGGAATCTATTTTTCAATCCTAAGAGATATAATCTTTCTGTTGTAGGTCGCATGAAGCTCAACCAGAAGTTTGGGCTTGATACTTCTATCGAAAACCGGTTGTTGACTTTAGAGGATCTAAAGGCGGTGATGAAGTTCTTGGTTGGTCTGAGAAATGGAGTTGGCGCGATTGATGATATCGATAATTTGGGTAACCGGCGAGTAAGAGCTGTGGGTGAGTCGCTTGAAAACCAATTCAGGGTAGGGCTTGTCAGAATGGAAAGGGCGATTGTTGAACGTATGTCCATTCAAGACCTGGATGTTTCGATGCCGCATGATCTGGTTAATTCAAAGCCTGTGATCGCGGCATGAAAGAGTTTTTTGGAAGTAGTCAGCTATCTCAGTTTATGGATCAAACCAATCCTCTGTCTGAGGTGACTCATAAGCGTCGGCTGAGCGCACTAGGGCCTGGTGGGTTGACCCGCGAGCGGGCAGGTTTTGAGGTGCGAGATGTTCACCCGACCCATTATGGGCGTGTGTGTCCTATTGAAACTCCAGAGGGGCCCAACATTGGTCTTATTGCTTCGTTGAGTACCTATGCCAGAGTTAATGAGTATGGTTTTGTTGAAACACCTTATAGAAAGGTTAAAAATGGAAAGGCTTTAGATGAAGTGGAATTTCATACGGCGATGGGCGAGGGTGACAATATCATTGCGCAAGCAAATGCTGCGCTTGGTGATGATAATAAATTTCAGGATCAAGTTGTGTCGGCCCGTCAGGGGGGTGACTTTGTTTTAACTCAAAGTAATAAAGTCGGTTACATGGACGTTTCACCAAAACAGCTTATAAGTGTTGCCGCGTCGTTGATCCCATTTTTAGAGAACGACGATGCGAACAGAGCGTTAATGGGTTCTAATATGCAACGGCAGGCTGTGCCCTTGGTTCGACCGAAAGCCCCTTTTGTTGGGACAGGTATGGAGGCTATCGTGGCGCGTGATTCTGGGGCAGTTGTTGTTGCCGAAAATGATGGGGAGGTTATCAGCGCTGACGCAACACGCATTGTTGTTCGTAATGATATTAAAAAATCACGTGACAAAAAAACTAACGACATCGACTATCTTGATTCAGCGGTGAGTATTTACACTTTGGTTAAGCATCAAAGGTCAAACCAGAATACCTGTGTTAATCAAAAGCCTCTCGTGGTGTCGGGGCAAAAAATTAAAAAGGGTGAGGTGATAGCTGACGGTCCGTCGACTGAACTGGGGGAGCTTGCTTTAGGGCGTAATATACTAGTCGCGTTTATGCCGTGGGGTGGGTATAACTTCGAGGATGCGATCATTATCAGTGAAAAACTAGTTAAGGAGGATGTTTTTACTTCTGTGCATATTGAAGAGTTTAATGTGGAGGCGCGGGACACTAAACAGGGTAGAGAGGAAATTACCAGAGATATATCAAATATTGGAGAGGATGCACTGAAAAACCTTGATGAAAGCGGTATTATCCGCGTGGGCGCGACAATTAAGCCGGGGGATATTCTGGTGGGTAAAATCACGCCAAAGGGCGAAACTCAGTTAAGCCCGGAAGAAAAGCTTCTCAAAGCGATTTTTGGAGAAAAGGCAGGAGATGTGCGCGACACTTCATTAAGGGTTCCGCCTGGTATTCGTGGAACGGTGATTGATGTAAAGGTTTTTTCTCGAAAAGGCATTGATAAAGATTCTCGAACTGTCTTGATTGAAGAGGAGGAGACTGCTCGGATTCAAAAAGATTTTAATGATGAGATCGGGATTATTAGAGGTGAAGCAAAGAAGCGAATGCAGTCTATTTTGTCCGGAAAGATTGTGAGTAAGTCGGTAAAAATAGGGCGTCGAGATTTTAAAAAATCAGAAGTTCTTGGTGATGATTTGCTTGAAGAATTAAGTATTAAGGATATGGTTCAGATTCCTGTAAAGGATGTTGACTTAAATGAAATTCAGGGCTTGGAGGCAAGTGCTGGAAAACTGATAAGCTCTCTAAAGCTTGCGATGAAGGAGAAGGTTGCTCAGTTGCTTAAAGGAGATGATTTGTCGCCTGGTGTGATTAAATTGGTGAAAGTTTTCTTGGCTATGAAGCGTAAGTTGCAGGTTGGTGATAAGATGGCTGGTCGGCATGGAAATAAGGGGGTTGTTTCTACGATCGTTCCCGAGGAAGACATGCCGTATATGGAAGATGGAACCTCGATTGAAATTATACTCAATCCGCTCGGTGTTCCGTCTCGAATGAATGTGGGGCAGATTCTAGAAACAAACTTGGGAATGGCTGCGCATGCAGTTGGTAGGCATATGGCGACACCCGTTTTCGATGGAGCGAGGGAAGGAGATGTTAGGGGATTGCTTCAAGGGACGTCGTTTTCTCCTACAGGTGAAGAGCGTCTTACGGATGGTCGTACAGGGGCGGCCTTTCTCCAAAAAGTAATGGTTGGTTATATTTATATTCTTAAGCTCCATCATTTGGTTGATGATAAGATTCACGCTCGCTCAACTGGACCCTACTCACTCGTGACTCAGCAACCACTAGGGGGAAAGGCGCAATTCGGAGGGCAGAGGCTCGGTGAAATGGAAGTGTGGGCGTTAGAAGCTTATGGTGCCGCGTATACTCTTCAGGAAATGCTGACCGTTAAATCTGATGACGTGGAAGGGCGTAAGCGCATGTATGAGGCTATAGTTAAAGGTGAGACTACTGCCACTCCTAGTCTTCCAGAATCGTTTAATGTTCTGGTTAAAGAGTTGCAGAGTTTGGCTATAGATGTAGAGCTTGTTGAATCTGTAAATTAGACTGTCTCGTTTAGTTTGGTGTAGTCGGTTTGTTGTTGGAGTGGTTTGATTTTAGATGTTTTTTAGCTATTTAGAAGGAGATAACTTTAGTGGATAGTTTTACGTTATTTGATAAGCCAAAGAACCCGGTCACTTTTGATGCAATGGGGGTTCGTCTTGCCTCGCCAGAAAAAATCCGTTCATGGTCTTATGGGGAGGTTAAGAAACCAGAGACTATAAACTACCGTACCTTCAAGCCCGAAAGGGATGGGCTGTTTTGCGCTAAAATTTTTGGTCCTGTTAAAGACTGGGAATGTAATTGTGGAAAGTATAAGCGTATGAAACACAAGGGCGTGGTTTGTGAAAAATGTGGTGTCGAGGTCATTCTTTCTAAGGTGCGTCGGGAGAGGATGGGTCATATAGAACTGGCAAGTCCGGTTGCGCATATCTGGTTTTTTAAGGGTCTTCCTAGTCGCATGGGCCACCTATTGGATATTAGTCTCAAGGACCTTGAGCGGATCATTTACTTTGAAAATTACGTGGTGATAGATCCGGGTGACTCAGATTATAAGCCAGGCCAACTCCTAGAGGATGAAGAGTTTCGTGAGGTAGAGCTTGAGTATCCTGATACTTTTAAAGCAATGATCGGGGCCGAAGCGATTGATGTAATGCTAAAGTCTTTAGATCTTGATGCAGAGTCAATTCGCCTTAAAGAGGAGGCCCTTGTTACAAAATCGGTGATGAATAAGCGCAAGATTGCAAAGCGTCTTAAGATTATCGAAGCGTTCCGTAAGTCAGGAAACCGTCCTGACTGGATGATTCTTAAGGTGGTTCCCGTTATTCCGCCAGAATTGAGGCCATTGGTTCCACTGGATGGCGGTCGGTTTGCTACGTCGGACTTAAATGATCTTTATCGCAGGGTCATTAATCGGAATAACCGACTAAAGCGCTTGCAAGAGTTGAGAGCCCCGCAAATTATTGTTCGTAACGAAAAGCGAATGTTGCAAGAGGCGGTTGCTGCTTTATTTGACAATGGTCGAAGGGGTAGAACGCTTCGCGGTACAAATAAAAGACCATTAAAATCGCTTAGTGACATGCTGAAGGGTAAGCAGGGTAGGTTCCGTCAAAATTTACTAGGGAAGCGAGTCGATTATTCCGGTCGGTCTGTTATTGTGGTTGGTCCCCATCTTAAGTTTCACCAGTGTGGATTGCCAAAAAAGATGGCGGTGGAATTGTTTAAGCCGTTTATATTTAATCGCCTTGAGGAAAAAGGGTACGCCACGACAATCAAGACTGCGAAAAAAATGGTGGAGCAAGAACGCTCCGAAGTTTGGGAGGTTCTTGAGGAGGTTGTTAAGGGGCATCCGGTTTTCTTGAATCGCGCGCCTACTTTGCATCGCTTGGGTTTTCAGGCATTTGAGCCCATTCTTATCGAAGGGAAGGCTATTCAAGTTCACCCTCTTGTTTGTACAGCCTTTAACGCGGATTTTGACGGTGATCAGATGGCTGTTCATGTTCCGCTTTCAATGGAGGCGCGAGTTGAAGCTAAGTTGCTTATGTTATCTTCGAATAATGTTCTTTCGCCTTCGAATGCGAAGCCTATTGCGGTTCCATCTCAAGATATGGTGTTGGGGTGTTATTACATGACTAAGGGTCGTGGTGGTGTGCGAGGAGAGGGGAAAATCTTTTCTGGCCCAAAAGAAGTGATCTCGGCATATGATGCTGATGAGTTAGGTTTGCAGGCTCATATTCTGGTGCGAATAAAAGGAGAGCTTGTTTCAACAACGACAGGTCGCGTTATTCTAGGTGATGTTTTGCCGGACGAGGTGGAATTTTCTTTAGTGAATAAATTGATGGATAAAAAGGCGCTTTCTGGGTTAATCGGGGAATCCTTCTTGCGGGCCGGAAGCGAAAAAACAGTTTGTCTTTTGGATGCTGTTAAGTTTCTTGGGTTTAAATACGCGACAGAAGCGGGGCTTACAGTCTCTATTGACCATATGCGTATTCCGAAAAATAAGGTTCCTATTGTTGATAAAACGCATGAAGAGGTGCTTAAGGTTTACAAGCAATACCGAGATGGGCTTATTACTAATGGCGAGCGTTATAATAAAGTGATAGATATCTGGGCTCATGTTACAGAGAGAGTTTCAGAGGAAATGTTTGATGAGTTGGCTGAAGAGGACAAGAAAATTGGAAGTGGTGAAATCAAAGGCGATTTTAACTCCATTTTTATTATGGCTGATTCTGGTGCCCGGGGTAGTGTTCAGCAGCTTCGGCAGTTAGCTGGAATGCGCGGGTTGATGGCTAAACCATCTGGCGAAATTATCGAAACTCCTATTACCGCAAATTTCCGTGAAGGTTTATCGGTTCTACAGTATTTTATTTCAACTCACGGTGCTCGTAAGGGTCTCGCGGACACCGCGCTCAAAACCGCTAATTCGGGTTATCTGACTAGACGGCTTGTTGATGTGGCCCAGGATATTATTATACAAGAGGAAGACTGTGGAACTCTTAAGGGGGTGAGTGTCACTTCACTGGTGGATGCTGGAGAAATCATTCAGCCTCTAGGGGAGCGTGTCCTTGGGCGAGTTGCGTTAGAAGATGTTGTAGATCCTTTTGATGGCAATATTTTGGTTAAAGCAAATGGCATGATAGATGAGGGTATTGTGGATGCGATTGAGAATTCGGGTATTGCTGCGGTAAAAATAAGAACTAATCTTACCTGCGAATCAAAGCAAGGGTTGTGTATTAAGTGTTACGGTCGCAATATGGCGAATTTAGACTGGGTGGAGATTGGCGAGCCGATAGGTGTTATTGCTGCTCAGTCTATCGGTGAACCTGGGACTCAGTTGACAATGCGTACTTTTCATATTGGTGGGACCGCCAGTCGTGTGGTCGAACAGACCACGCTGCAAGCAAAAAAAATGGGTAGAGTTAAGTACTCTGGGTTGCGTACCATTAAAAACCAACGTGGTGAAAATATTGTAATGAATCGTAACGGGGCAATTGTTATTGAAGACGAGGGTGGTCGAGAGTTGGAAAGGTATGCCATCGTTTATGCCGCGAATCTTAAGGTGAATGATGGGCAGGATGTTCAGNCAGGCCAAACCCTTGTGGAGTGGGATCCGTATACCGATTCTATTCTCACTGAGGTTGCGGGAATCGTTGCGTTTGGGGACGTGGTAGAGGGTGTGACGATGAAGGAAGATTTTGATGAGATAACGGGATTGTCTACCAAGGTAATAATTAGTAACAGAGACGAAAAAAAACAACCGCGAGTTTCTATTAAGGATTCGGAGGGTGAAACTCTTCGGCGTTACCTTTTGCCAGCAGGTGCGCATATTTCTGTTGCCGAGGGTCAGAGTTTGCATGCGGGTGACTTGGTGGTTAAGATTCCAAGGGAGAGTGCCAAGACAAAGGATATTACTGGTGGTTTGCCTCGCGTTGCAGAGCTTTTTGAAGCTCGTAAGCCTAGCGAACAGGCGACAATTTCGGAAATTTCTGGCAAGGTTAAGTTTGGTGGTTTTGTTAAGGGAATGCGGCAGGTGTTTGTTGTGAGCGATTCAGGTGAAGAGTGTGAATATCTTATTCCGCGCGGAAAGCACATTAATGTTCATGAGGGGGATATGGTTATTCCTGGCGAGGCGTTAATGGATGGAGCAAGTAATCCGCATGATATTCTTCGGGTGCTTGGTGAGAATGAATTACAATACTACCTCGTTAATGAAGTGCAGGAGGTTTATCGTTTGCAGGGTGTGACTATTAACGATAAGCACATTGAAGTTATTGTTCGCCAAATGTTGCGTCATTTGATTATCGAAGATCCTGGTGATACTCAATTTTTGCTTGGGGAGCAGGTTACTAAAAAGGTTTTTAATAAAGCTAATCAAGAGGTGATTAAAAATAAGAAAAAACCCGCTAAAGGGGCCCCTGTTTTACTTGGTATAACAAAGTCGTCTCTTAGTACTGAAAGTTTTATTTCTGCTGCATCGTTTCAAGAGACGACGCGCGTTTTGACCGAAGTGAGCGTGAGCGGAAAGCGGGATAATTTAGTCGGGTTGAAAGAAAATGTCATTATGGGGAAATTGATCCCCGCAGGAACTGGATGTCGATCGTATGCCGGAATTCAAATTGAAGAACCCGGTGTAGAAGTAGAAGAAGAACAGGAAGAGGGTGAGTCTGAAGAAGTTCCAGTCGCTGCAGGGTAGGATAAATTTTTTCGAGCATCTTTTTGCCTTGACTCCATTCAAAATAGTGATAGAATTACCAGCTTTTCATATCCTATTTAAATAAATTTTTAGGTTCTCAGTACAGAGGATTTTGTCCTTTAGGGGCCATTTTTTCAATGGCTTGTCTTTTGGGGAGGTACTTTTTTTGCCAACAATCAATCAATTAGTTAGGTCTGGACGTAAGTCTCCGGTTAGGAAGAGCTCGAGCGCGGCATTAAAGTCTTGCCCTCAGAAGAGGGGTGTTTGTGTTCGTGTTTACACTTCGACTCCTAAAAAGCCTAATTCGGCTTTGCGAAAAGTGGCCCGTGTGAGATTGACTAATGGTATGGAAGTCACCACTTATATTCCGGGAGTTGGTCATAATCTTCAAGAGCATTCCATTGTGATGATCCGCGGGGGTCGTATTAAGGATCTTCCGGGCGTTAGGTATCATGTGGTGCGAGGGCTCCTTGATACTCTTGGTGTCGAGGGTCGAATGCAGAGTCGGTCTAAGTATGGAACGAAGCGTCCTAAGAAAGAAAAAAAATAATCAATGGCTAGAAGAAGAGTAGCAGTAAAAAGAAAAATTTTACCGGATCCCAAGTTTGATGATCTGTTGGTTGCCCGTTTTATTAATAATCTTTTGAAGCAGGGTAAAAAGAGCGTGGCGGAGGGTATTTTCTANGGTGCTCTAGATGCTGTGGGTGAAAAGACTAAGGAAGATCCGATTAAAGTATTCAAAAAAGCGGTAGATAACGTTTCGCCTCATTTGGAGGTCAAGTCTCGCCGAGTGGGTGGTGCTACGTATCAGGTGCCCGTAGAAGTTAGAGATAGTCGTCGTACTGCCCTTAGTATACGGTGGATAATTCAGAATGCGAAAGCGAGATCCGGACGTTCGATGTCCGAAAAGCTTACAGGGGAAATAGTTGATGCTTATAATAATGCTGGGGGCTCAATTAAGAAGAAAGAGGATGTGCATAGAATGGCAGAGGCTAACAAGGCTTTTGCTCACTATAGATGGTAGTGTTAGGTGAANATATAGATTATGAGTAAAGAGCTAGACCTTGATAAGGTTCGAAATATAGGGATTATCGCGCATATCGATGCGGGGAAGACTACCACTACGGAGAGAGTTCTGTATTACACGGGTCGTAGTCATAAGATCGGTGAGGTTCATGACGGCAATGCCACTATGGACTGGATGGAGCAGGAGCAGGAGCGTGGAATAACTATTACTTCGGCTGCAACTACCTGTTTCTGGCAGGATCACCAGATTAATATAATTGATACGCCCGGTCATGTTGATTTTACGGCAGAGGTGGAGCGGTCGCTTCGNGTTTTAGATGGGGCGGTTGGTGTNTTTTGTGCGGTCGGAGGTGTTGAGCCTCAGTCTGAGACAGTTTGGCGGCAGGCTACCAAGTATAATGTTCCTAGGCTTGGATTCGTTAATAAAATGGATCGGGCAGGCGCCGATTTTTTGAAATGCGTTAACCAGATGAAAGAAAGGCTCAAGGCTAATCCAGTTCCCTTGCAGTTGCCTATTGGGGCAGAGGCGGACTTCGTGGGGATTATTGATCTGATTGCGATGAAGGCAAGTGTCTATGACGAGAAATCAGCGAACGGGGAAAAGTTTGATGTCGTCGATATTCCTGATGAATGTAGGGAATTGGCTGATGAGTATAGGGAGAAGTTAGTAGAGGCCGCGGCTGATATAGATGATTCCATTATGGAAAAATTCTTAGGTGGAGAAGAGGTTTCATCTGAGGAGATTACCGCGGCAGTTCGTAAGGGGACATTAGAGCTTAAGATGACGCCTATTCTTTGTGGGGCAGCATTTAAAAATAAAGGAGTGCAGCAATTGTTGGATGCTGTTGTAACTATCCTTCCCTCTCCGTTAGACGTACCGTCAATTCAAGGCACCCATCCTGACACCAAAAAAGAAATTACTAGAAAATCTGAAAATAGTGAGCCGTTATCCGCTTTGGCGTTTAAGATAATGACTGATCCTTTCGTAGGTCAGCTGGCGTTTGTGAGGGTCTATTCTGGTGAGCTCAAAAGTGGGTCGTATGTGTATAACTCCACTACGAATCGGCGTGAGCGCGTTGGGCGGTTGCTTAGAATGCATTCTAATAAGAGAGAAGAAATTACTTCTGTGGGNGCGGGGGATATAGGCGCTGTGATTGGGCTTAAAAAAACATTCACTGGTGATACTCTTTGTTTGCAAGAAGAACCGATANTTCTCGAGTCGATAGTTTTTCCGGAGCCTGTTATTTCTGTGGCCATTGAGCCTAAAACTAAGGCTGAGCAAGAGAAGCTTTCGGATGCTATGGTTAAGTTGCTGCAGGAGGACCCAACGTTTAGAGTTAAAGTTGACGCGGAAACAAACCAGACCGTTATTTCCGGTATGGGTGAACTGCATCTAGATATTTTGGTTGATCGGATGCGACGTGAATTTTCGCTGGATGTAAACGTTTCTCAGCCGCAGGTTGCTTATAAAGAAACTATCAGGAAATCTGTTGAGCACAAGCTCAGGTATGCTAAGCAGTCTGGTGGACGTGGTCAGTTTGCTGAATTGGAGATTAAGGTAGAGCCAAGCGAGGACGGAGTTCCTTTTAAATTCATTGATAAGATCCGCGGTGGNGCGATTCCAAAAGAATTCATCCCATCTGTTGAAAAAGGGGTCAAGGAGGCTATGGAGAGAGGNATTCTGTGNGGTTATAACTTGGTGGATGCTCAGGTTACCTTGCTAGATGGTTCGTTTCACGAGGTTGACTCTTCGGAGATGGCATTTAAGATTGCAGCTTCCATGGCTTTTAAGGAGGCCGCGCTTAAGGCGAGTCCGGTTTTATTGGAGCCGATAATGGATGTNGAGGTAGTTACGCCCGAGGAGTTTATGGGGGATGTGATTGGGAATGTAAATGCCAAGCGCGGTAAAATTAAAGAAATGACCGATAGGGCGGGGGCTAAGGTAATTCGAGCGGAAGTTCCGTTGTCTGGGATGTTCGGATATTCTACGGACTTGAGATCTATGAGTCAGGGTAGNGCAAGCTTCTCTATGGAGTTTTCAAAGTATGAGGCTGTTCCCTCTATGGTTGCGGAGGAGTTGATTGCTAAGGCAACGGGAAATAAAAAGNTAGAAGTTGAAGTGTAAAAAAATATAAAACATTCTTGGAGTAAACCCAGATGGCAAAAGAGAAATTTGTCCGAGACAAACCGCATTTAAATGTTGGGACGATTGGTCATGTTGACCACGGCAAAACAACCCTTACCGCTTCTATTAGCGAGGTCCTTTCTAAGAAGGGTCTGGCTGAAGGAGTTAGATTTGATCAGATTGATAAGGCGCCGGAAGAAAAAGAGCGNGGTATTACCATAGCTATTGCTCATATTGAGTATCAAACCGAAGCNCGACACTATGCTCACGTTGATTGCCCTGGGCATGCTGATTACGTTAAAAATATGATAACAGGTGCGGCTCAGATGGATGGTGCCATTATTGTTGTGAGTGCCTCGGATGGTCCTATGCCTCAAACGAGAGAGCATATTTTGTTGGCTCGCCAGGTCGGTGTTCCGAAAATTGTTGTGTTTATGAATAAATGCGACATGGTTGATGATGATGAGTTGTTGGACCTAGTTGAGATGGAGATAAGAGAGCTTCTTACTAAATATGAATATCCGGGAGATGATGTTCCGGTGATTCGTGGTAGTGCTTTGCAGGCTTTGGAAAACCCGGAAGACGAGGCTAAGGCAAAGCCAATTTGGGATTTGATGGGCGCTTTGGATACTTATTTCCCGATCCCGGACCGTCCAGTCGACAAAGATTTCTTGATGCCGATTGAAGATATTTTCTCTATTTCAGGGCGTGGAACAGTGGCAACGGGTCGTATTGAGACCGGAGTTGTTAAGGTGGGAGAGACGGTTGAGATCGTTGGCTTTCGTGATACTCAAACAACGACAATTACTGGAGTCGAAATGTTTCGTAAGTTGCTAGATGATGGCCAGGCGGGAGACAATGTTGGTCTCTTGCTTCGTGGNACTAAGCGGGAAGAAATTGAGCGTGGTCAGTGTATCGTTAAGCCAAAGAGCATCACTCCGCATAAGAAATTTAAGGCGGAAGTTTATGTGCTTAGTAAGGATGAGGGGGGGCGACACACTCCTTTCTTTACCAACTATCGTCCTCAGTTTTATTTTAGAACCACGGATGTTACGGGTGTTTGCTCTTTGCCTAAGGGGATTGAGATGGTAATGCCGGGCGATAATGTAACGATGGAAATCGCATTGATTACTCCTGTTGCTATGGATAAAGGGCTTAAGTTTGCTATACGTGAAGGTGGTCGTACTGTCGGTGCAGGAATTGTTAGTGAGATTGTAGAATAATGAGCGAGAAGATTAAAAT